>Ga0214545_1008406_pt1 | contig 16480 bp, 8 predicted proteins | sample CNSS4metaG_FD_160064 | JGI IMG/M metagenome (GOLD analysis project Ga0214545, IMG submission 160064) | Root nodule microbial communities from cowpea collected in UCLA plant growth center, Los Angeles, California, USA - CNSS4 | ecosystem: Host-associated > Plants > Roots > Nodule | place: USA... | reverse complement strand
TCCTTTAATTATTCTTGGTTTTCTATGGTTTATGTGCTTTCCATTTCCTTTTTGTTTTGAATCAATCCATCATCTTCTTCTCTTGAGCTTTGTGAAAGGAACCTTCACATCTAGATAGCTTGCTATCATAATGTCTAGTGGGGATTTCACTTAGCTTTCTTAATCAACTCACACCATATTCAATAATCTTAAAAGGAAACAAGTTAATCCTTCATCATTTGGTATCTAGAGCCTAGGTTATCTTAAATATGGTGTTTTTCATGTGCTAACCTTGTCTTGTTGTAGCTATCTTGGTATGGTTCAAATCCACTTCCATTACACACAAAAACACTGCTGGCAGAAAATGTGACGATTTTAAAACAATAAACTGCACCAGCTCAGTGGTCTAAAAGTTACGTTCTTGGGGTCAAAAGAAAGCTCTTTGAGTCTAGTTTCCAGCAAAAAAAGAACCAACGCATTGGGAGTTCTATGGAGAAAGTTATGATCAAATTAGTGAGCAAAGGTTAGATCTGCCAAGAATACGTGTATCAGCGTTTTCAAGTTTTGTTCTAACAGGTTGGCTACGGTTTTTGCACCTCTTTAAGCTCCTAAATGTGGTTGGATAAGGGCTAAGAATTTTTAAGCCTTGCAACAACATTTGAAGTCATAAAAGCTTAAGACATTCCTTGAGCTTTCGGGAAAGATCTATCTTGATTTGGTGAAGATTTTCTATGCCAATCTCAAGTTCATTAATGGCATACTAAAATCAAGTCTGAAAGGTGTTGATATGGAGATCACAAGGAAAACATGGAAGAATGTGGTTGGGCTTAGGCAAGAAGGTGTGCAAGTCCGCGAAGGGGATACTACTACAGTGGATGATTCAGCAAGGTTTAATATTTCAATCAATGTGTGTGCAATCCTGGTGAGCAAACACGCAACTTTCATGTGGGAAGCCTTCGTGTGGAAGAGAGATTGTTAGCCATAATAGTGACCAAAATCATTATGCCTAGGGGGAACAACCATTCAACCTTGAATGAAGGAGACTTGGTGGCGATGTATTACATTCAGAATAGAGTTGTTGTTGACTGGACATACACCATTAGTGACCACATGATGAAGGCCAAAAGGCTAACAAATTTCAAGTTGCCCTATGTTATGCTTATCTACAACTTCATTGAGCATTTTGGAGTAGATGTGGAAAGAGAACTTAAGGAATCCACTAGCTTGTTGAACCATGTTTCCACACTCAACGTGCACAAAATGGGATTTACAAAAATTAGCAAAATGTGTGTTGCAACTGGGATCACTATTGGCATAAGCAAGCTTGAAGCAAAGAATTGATAAAGCCAAGTGCATGAAGATCACATGTGTTTGATGAAGATTGATGAAGATCCACTTGAAGATTGTGTTTCTAGTGTATTAAATATGAAAATAATATGTTAAATGTAATGATTAGGTGTTATATCATGTTGGTAGGCTATATGACATAGGTTGGATGTCTTGTTATCCTTAGTGTATCTCTTTTAATCTGTTAAAATGGGTTTTAACAAGTTAAAAGGCTTGCAATATATAGTTTTTGGTATGAATGCATTTAATCAGTTGAATTATTTTTCAATCGACTGATTTCACTTAAGTCCGTGAAATCAGCTGATTGTACAGAAAATTCAACTGAATGATTTCATTTAAACTAGACTATATATGTTGTGTTTTCGAGTGTAGAGCTAAGTTTTCTGAGGTTTTAAGCGCAAAATCTTATCGTTCTTCTCTGGAAAACTCTCTCTCTCTCTACCATACACAGCTACAACGTGTAAATTGAAGATCTTGGTTTATCTTGGAGACATTTTGGCTTGTGAGTAGCTTGAAGAACACATGTATGGTTGGCTAGGGAGAGCCACCATCAGGTTTGGATGTTCTTATGCCTCTGGTTGTTTTGCATGATGTGATTTCAGGTCTGTAAGTGTGATTCTTGCAGGGTGTGTGTCTAGATTTTTTTGTGAGTCAAAAATCTTGTGAGTTTCTTTGCTCAAAAGTGTAATCTTGGTGTGTGATTTGTATAACTTTTGAATATAGTGGAAACCAGGCTCAGGTTGTTCTTGTAAACTGAATGTAGTTCTGTGATTGAGTGAACTAGTATAAAAACAATTGTGCAATTTGATAACGCTGTCGTTGACACGATCAAATTAATACTACTAAACTATAGCAACTTCAGTATTGCTAAGATAGTAGTCAAGAAAATAGAAAGGGTAAAGTAACCCTAAGTCGTCTCCCAACGAACACAAAATTGATTTTTAACAAATTAGTTGTTATAAAAACTATACAAAATGGTTAATCAAATAAAATAAGGAATAAAGAAATAAAATTTTAAAAAGGATAAAAGATAAAAAACAATAATGAAAATAGATTGATCCATTGCTTTTTCAAAATAGATCCATTATTAGTAATCTAAAATTATTATTGCTCAATTAATTATTGTTGTAGATTTACAAATTAATCAATGCAAATTCTCAATTAATTTGTTAGCGTTCACACTATTAACCAAAGTAAATTTTCAATCAAAAGCAAGAACTTTGTAGATTAATCATAGTAAATTTAACCAAAGTACATTCTAGATTAAATATTACTATCCTTAATCATGTCTATTCTTTTACCTTTAAAATCAAGCAAAAAGCTAACCAAAGTACATTATTGATTAATTCTATTTAAATTTTTCATCTCTAATCAAAGTACATTCTCAATCATTGGTAAAAACCCATTCAATCACATGAAAAACATCTCACTAATTAGCTATGATGTAAAAACCATTACTTTTCATGTGATTCAAAGATAAAAGACAAATGAATTAAAACCTCAACAATAATAAAAAGAATAAAGAAATTATTTCATTCTAACCTCAGAATCCATAATGAAATTACAATGGCATAAATCCAAGAAGTTTAACACTCCATGGAATGCAAAATGAAAGAAATACAAAAGAAGAAAGTATAGAGAGAAGAAGAATTTAGGCCCCCCTAAGGCTTTCTAAACTCCGAAGTCCCGAGTTTTTTTTTCTACTTTCCCTTGGTCTCTTTATATAAGACTTGGACTGGGCTTTTCTGTTGCTAGCATCTCTCAAATATCTTTTAAAATAAAGATAAAGATAAATATTTAAAAATATTTTGAGAGATATAGACTATTTGACAAATATAGTTGGTTGATAATATTAATATCTAATATAATTAAATTAATTAATTACTTAAAGATATATGAAAAATTATTACCAACTAATATTTGTATTAATTTTTCAAATCAACCCTTTTTAATCTCCTTAAATTATCTTCCAAATAATCCAATATCTTCAAGATATACTTCTTTGTTGTGGATCTAAAAATATTTAAGAAGATATATTTTATGATATAATTAAATAAGATAAATATTCAAAAATATCAAATAAAATATCTAAAGATATATTTTCCCAAATTATCTTTTATCATAAATATTTATGAATTATCAAAGCCCTTCTTCTGGAAAAGGATAGAGAAAACCGCAAGGTCCAATATTTTGTTGCTTGTTCCCTCTTCTTGGCTGAGCCAAACTTTTTCACTTTTTCAAGCTTTTCTTATCGTCTTCATGCAATACTTGGCTTGAACTTTTGTGATTTTCATAATTTCTATTCTTGGATTTATCTCTAAGGTGTCATGAAGCTTTAATCAAGTTATTTTCACACCTCTATGAGCTCAACTTAGCTGCAACTACACTAACACACCTGAAAATATCCAAAAAAATATTTATGCAACTAAAAAGCTATTTTTAATATGTTTTTGTATCTCATGCTCAATAAACCCAATTATAAGAAATCCAAATTGAATTAATCTTTTAAGCACAAAAATCGATTAAAATTCCATTATTAAATACCAAAGAGGGCATAAATATGAACTCATCATAATTCTCTTTCCTTCATCTCAATCACTTTAAATTACTTTAAAAACTCAAGAAAACCAAGAAAAAATCCACTCTTTGTTGCGTTTTAATGCATTCTTGTGTAATCTGAGGCTGTATACTTGTTAGAAATCACCATTCAACCCCCCTCTCGAAAAAGTTTTAAACATCTAATTCAACCCCCCTCTCTCCTTCTTGGCTCAAATCACCATTTCAAAACTAAGAGTCACGACGGGACGACAATAATTATTCTAAAATACAGAGGAGTCGCCACCTTAGTTTATTAAGGAAAACTATAGAAAAACCTTAAAGATTTTAGTCTTTGAAACCAAGTTTGGATTCGTGAGTCGGTTACGTGTGGGGAAGGTATTAGCACCCCACAATGTCCATCAAAAGACGGTTTATTTTAATGAAGTGTGCAAAATTAATGCAATTTTTAAAATATTTATTTTCCCCTAAAACTTCAAACAAATAGAAAATATTGAAGAAAATATTATTGAAATTTTTAGTTGGGCCATAAGGATTGACCTTGCTCCTATGTATCTCCATTTACAATGGAGAATAAGGGTTATTTAGTTCTTTAAAAACTATTTGGAAAATGATCTTAAAAAATATTTTAAATTTTTGGGAGTGAACGAGACAGGGACTTGGCCTCACTCCTACGTATTTCCATTCAGAATATAAAATCAAGGATCACGTACTTCTAAATGAAAAAAGAAAACTATTTGAAAAAGATGGGATTCTTGAAAAGTGAACTCGACAAGGATTGACTTTGCTCCTATATATCTCCAATTAGAATGAATAATTAGGGATCACGTAGTTCTAAATGAAAAATACTATTTAGAAAAGATGGAAAGGTTTGTAAACTTGAATTATTTTAAAGAGGTTTTGTATGTTGTAAAAAGTAATTATCAAGCAAGTTCAAGACTCAACATGATAACAACGCTATGAAAATCTGATTATCAAACAAGTCAAAGACTAGACATGATAATTAATGCTATGAAAATAATGATTATCAAGCAAGTCCAAGGCTAGTCATGATAATTAGAGTTATGAAAACAATTATAAAAAGAATGATTATGAAAGGAATCTGGGACTCAACATAATAATTAAGTTATGAAAAAAAAGTTATAAAAAGGAATAATTATCAAGCGAGTCTGAGACTCGACTTGATAATTAAAATTAAAAAAAAATGTTTATCGAGCAAGTCCGGGAATCGACATGATAATTAAATTGTAAAAAAGAATGACTATCAAGCGAGTCTGAGATTCGACATGATATTTAAAGTTATAAAAAGAATGGCTATCAAGTGAGTTTGGTACTCGACATGATAATTAAAATTTGAAAAAAAATTGTAAAGAAGAATGATTATCAAACGAGTCCATAATAATAATATATAAAAAAAAAACTAAAATTATTTTGGGAGATCTGCTTGACAAAAAAAAAAACATGCAACAAATGTGCACATATAGGGTCAACAAATTCAAACAAGGATATAAAATGGCAATGGTTATACGTACAGAAAAATCTCATAGGGGCTTAGTTTCGAAAGTCATCAATTTCACTATTTGTCTAACAATGGGGCCAACATTTGAAAAGTAAAAGACGTGAAGCCTACATAATCCAATGTTGGGATTTTTTTACACCAATAGCACAATTTCGTTTTTTATTATCCCAGGTATCATACTATTCATATTAATTACATGGTAGCATTCTTTTGTAGGTAGGTGAGAATTCGGTCCTCCGGGACACGAATTCTATCCTACAAATACTAACTTTTTTGTTATAAATCTCAGTCAGAATTCAGTTTCCAGAGACCCGAATTTTAAATTGGGTTCCAAATTCTGAATTAGGTTTTTATTTTATTTTTCATTTTTTTAAATAAATTAGAATTAAGATTTTTGAATTTTTTTAATAAAATACATTTAAGAGTTAATTTTTTTTGTTTTTGTAAAAAATGTTGAATTAGAGGTTAAATTTATTTCTTAACAAAATATATTTAGTATTGTGTTTTTAGTTATTTTATGTCTTATTTGAAAAAATAAAAAAATTACTATTATTTTCTTTTCTTTTTCAATTTGTTGATTTAAAAATCGATTTTGTATTGTGTAGTAAGTTATTTTATGTGTAATTTGAAAATATAAAAGTTAATTTAATTTTAAATTTTTTTTAACCTTGTTGATTAATTTTTTTTTATAAGTGATTTTGGGAAAAAAAATTATGAATTATAATAGAGGTAACTAAAGTAAAAACAATCAATGTATAATGTTTGAGGTGGTGTTGTATTATTTATTTTGGAACATCCATGTATTGACAACTTCTTTCACAACCCGACGTGACACTGTCACTTTCTTTTTTTTTAATCTTTTTCAATTTTCATGTTGGTTCTCTTTTGAAGAAAGAGGGAAGAGAAAAAAAAAAGGTGCGAATGCAAATTGGAAGAGAAAAAGCAGAAAGTGCGAGTGCAAACTAATGAACCGAAAAATATCTTGTTCGTCTTCTTCAACCCCTCTTCTTCTTCTTCGTCCCAACAATGAGGGTTTTCTCATTGGACATGCATTTTTCTTTCTTTGATAACTTCAATAGTGGCACTTTCATGCCTTGAGTTAATGTGATAAAGTTACATCTTCATACTCTTATTTCTTTGTGTTTTGGAAAAGGAAAATAAAGATGTCTATATTTCTTCTTCACTATCACTATGCAGTATTTTTGCTTATCTATGACTACATAACTGCTAACCTGTGGTATACGTTTTGAACATGTGTGAAAGGATGTACATAACTTATTTCAATCTTCACTCTTTTCATTACCAGTGGGGAGTATATGTTGGTGAGTCAAGGAATGAAATTTTCGTAATTTAATCAACAACATATGAATTCATCCCCAGTAACGATGCCAAATTTGATACCGTTGTTGTTGACACGATCAAATTAATACTACTAAACTATAGCAACGCTAGTATTGCTAAGATAGTAGTCAACAAAATAGAAAGGGTAAAGTAACTCAAAGTCGTCTCCCAAAGAACACGAAATTGATTTTTAACAAATTAGTTCTTATAAAACTATACAAAAGAGTTAGTCAAATAAAATAATAAAAATATGAGAGATAAAGATAAAAAGATAAAATAAGATAGAAACAATAGTAAAGAAAAATAGATCGATTCCACTGCTTTTTCAAAATAGGATTCATCATTGGTTTTCTAAAGATTATTGTTATTGATTTCTTGTTTAAGATTTCAAACTAATCAATGTAACTTCTCAATTGATTTGTTGGCGTCCTTACTTTCAACCAAAGTAACTTCTCAATTAAATATTACTAATCCTAATCATGTCCATTATTTTACCTCTTATATGTAGTAAAAAGCTAATTAACCAAAGTAAATTTTGATTAATTCTAATTTAAGTTTTCACCTTTAATCAAAGTAACTTCTCAATTATTAGCAAAAACTCATGCAATCATATGAAAGTTTCTAAAATTAATCAATGTAACTTCTCAATTAAAATTTAAAAACCCTTGGACTCATACGATTATTATGTTATGTAGATTTATCACCGTGCTAACTTGGTACAATGTAAAAATCATTACTTTTACTAAATTAAGAACCAAAATACATATATTAAAAGAAATCTCAATAAGAATCAAAAGAACAAACAAATTAATTGATCTAACCTCAGAATCCAATTAAGAAATTACAATGGAACCAACCCAAGTAGTTTAGCTTTCCATGAAATGTAAAATAAAATAAAAATAATAGAAGAATCGAGAGAGAGAAAGGAAACAAAATGAGGCCCCCTTAAGGGTTCATAAACTCCGAAGTCCCGGGCATTTGTTTTCTTTTACTCCCTTGGTCTCTTTATATAGGACTTGGACTGGGCTTTTCGGTTGCTAAAACCTTTCAAATATCTTTTAAAATAGAGATAAATATTATTTATCTTTATAGTGATTTTAAAAATATTTGGAGAGATAATTAGTTCTAAAAATATTTAACAAATATAGTTGGTTAATAATTTATGATATAATTAAATAAATTAATTATTTAAAAATATCTGATAAATTATCACTAAATAACATTTGCATTAATTTTCTCAATAAGCTATTTTCAATCTTATAGTCCAAATTTTCTGGGAAATCCAAAAATATCAATATTTGTAGTTAAACCCCTCTAGTTTGACTAGTCTTTGACCAAATTCGAACATTTGACTAGATTTGACCAACTTTCACCATTTCAGTGTCCATTGAGAGGCTACCACGTGGCAGAGTGCTTTGTCTCTAGAATTAGGGTTTGTTGCTTCCATCATGGATTGCTGTCGCAAGTGCATTTGCGGTGATCATCTTCTCCAACAACGACAAGGTGTAAGTTTTCGACGAGTAGATCAGTGGTGTTGCTGGTTCGCTCATGCGTGTTAATGGTGGAGCACTGGCTAAGTTGTGGATGCGTGATCTGCATGTTCGTGAATGTGAGAGGAATTGCAGCAGGTTCGTGGATGAAGCTTGGATGGCTCCTATGCTCTCCATGTAGGTTCGCGCAGATCTATTGTGTGGAGGCTCGTATCTGTTGAAGACGAGTGTGGTTGGCTCACGGTGTAAATGTAGAAATGCCGACATTGCTCGTGCATTCGCGGTGGTGCAATCTAGTTTGTGGCCTGTGTTAACGTTGTTGCTCGTGGTCGCATTTCCGCTGGTTGAACGTCGTTGATGGCGTTGCAGTGGAAGTGATGGTGCCTCAGGCGCGGTTGTGGCTATGGCAGTGATTTCTATTTCTGGCAACGTGCGAGGCTGATGGCGGCTCCTTGGTGCAAGAAGAGAAATTAGGGTTTCTCATGGAAGAGATGAAGATGATGATGTGGCACCATTTGGTTGGCTGAATTTTGAGTTGTTGGATCATGACACGTGTCAACATGTCATTGGACAAATTTGAAATTTAGGGATTGCCACATGGCATGATCTGAGTGCCTCTTATTAATTAGTGAAAAGAGGGGTGAAAATAGACAAAGGTAGGGGTCTAGAAGTAGGTTTTCTGTAGCCAATTCTAAAGAGAGGAGTGTATAAGTAATGTATGGGGTGCAAAAGTGATTTTTCTAAAACTTGCTGATTTTATCCTTATTTAAAGGTGGTTTGTAACTTCAATCAATTTACCTTTTCACCTTAAATGAGCTTAATCTTAACTTCAACTGCAACAACAAACGTTAAAATATCCAAGAAATAATTTATGAAATTAAAAATCACTTGTTAAGACAATTTTATCATACAAGCTCAATCAGCCTAATTATTAGAATTATCAATTAAATCACTCTTTAAACACATAAATTTAATTAAATATTAATTGAGGGCAAAAATATGCACTCATCACACATGAATTTTTCTTTCTTCAATAACTTCAATAATGGCACTTTCATGCCTTGAGTTCATGTGATAAAGTTATATTTTCATCTTCATATTCCTTCAAGTCAGTAGTAAGTCTAGTTTGCCCCTCTTTATTGTTTTGGAAAAGGAAAATAAATGTGTTTATAGTTTGTTCTTCACTACCACTATGTAGTATTTTTGCTTGCCCATGACTACATAAGTGCTAACCTGTGGTATACTTTTTGAACATGTGTGAAAGGATATACAAAACCTATTTCAATCTTCACTCTCTTCATTACCAATGGGGAGTATATGTTGGTGAGTCAAGGAATGAAATTTTCGTAATTTAATCAACAACATATGAATTCATCCCTTTACTATGTGCCAACCTATGACTTAATAAATGCTAACACAGGTGCAATGCATTGCACATGAATTTTTCTTTCTTGAATAACTTCAATAGTGACACTTTCATGCCTTGAGTTTATGTGATAAAGTTAAATTCATACTCATAATCCTTCAAATCAGTAGTGAGTCTAGTTTTCCTTTCTTTGTTGTTTGGAAGAGGAAAATAAAGGTGTCTATATTTCTCCTTCACTACAACTGTGTAGTATTTTTGCTTACCCATGACTACAAAATGCCTACCTGTGGTATATGTTTTGAAAATGTGTGAAAGGATGTACATAACCTATTTCAATCTTCACTCTCTTCATTACTAGTGAGGAGTATATGTTGGTGAGTCAATGAATGAAATTTTCGTAATTTAATCAACAACATATGAATTCATCCCCTTACTATGTGCCAACCTATGACTTAATAAATGCTAACACAGGTTCAATGCATTGCACATGAATTTTTCTTTCTTCAATAACTTCAATAATGGCATTTTCATACCTTGAGTTCTTGTGATAAAGTTAAATCTTCATACTCATATTCCTTCAAGTCAGTAGTGAGTCTAGTTTGCCCCTCTTTGTTGTTTGGAAAAGGAAAATAAAGTTGTCTATATTTCTTCTTCACTACCATTGCATAGTATTTTTGCTTACCCATGGCTATAAAAGTGCTAACCTGTTCTATACATTTTGAACATGTGTGAAAAGATGTACGTTTCTGAATTTGCACGTTCTCCCAATTGTATTATTTGTTAGCTTTTATAGGTGCATGTTAATAAAGTAACCTTCGCACTTCCCAATAAAGTTGACGTGTCTTTTTATAATGGGAAGGTGCAAGTGAGGCCATTTATTTTAAATATGCGCCAACTTTTACAGTGGTGAGAGTAAATTTTTGAATTGACACGTTATCCTAATTGAAGTATTTGTCACCTTTTACAAGAGTAATATAATAAATCATCTTTGGGACCTCCCAATAAAGTGTACAAGTCTTGTCATAATTAGAAGGTGCAAGTGAGGCCATTTATTTCAAATATGCGCCAACTTTTACAGTGGTGAGAGTAAATATCTTTCTTGCCACGCTATCCAGGTGATGGTAGTCAGTTCTATTTAAGGTTGTGGTTCTTTAGTTTGAAAGTTGTGGAGTGCTCTAGTATAATAAGTAAAAATGTTTTTATATGAGGAGTTGAATGCATATAACTTCTTTAATGCTGTTATTGATTTCGAAGATGGAAGTTTCTCCTTATGTAGAATTCCAAATGGGGTTACTCTTAACCATATGTGCATCATCATAAGAAGTCATTTGATGGGACCATCTGAGCCCCAACTAAGCCATTTGTGGTACCATGTCCCTCTTGAATTTGCTGTGGAAGGCATTAATGAGTTCCTTTTTGTAAGGAATGACGAAGATCTTCAACATGTCATTCAGTGGCACTCAATGATGGTCCCAACGATGACAATATCTTTTTATGTTAATTTCATGAAAGTTGAGAAGTGTGACAACTTTGTACCTATTTAGTTCTTTTTATATGTTTTAACACTGGTCTTTAAAATCATTAAACTTGTTGAGTTTATCTAAAGAAAGTTTTATTCCCTAGTTATCAATGAAGCATTTGGAATGATTCAGATTTTCTATTACTGATCTTCGAAATTGTGTTAAACACGGTAAACTCTTATAAACACATAAACACGACCTATTTCATATGTAATAAAATATTAAACTAAATCTTTGTCTTTTTAATCACTATAGTGGTGTCCAGTTCCACACCGTGGTCGACGCATGTTTCTGGTGGGGTTCCTCCTACGCACTTCAGGTCTAAGTTCTTCTACGTGTGAAGGTTGTAGTTCATGTTCCTCCTCAGGATGATGATCATCATGTGCAGTAGATGATGATGCTTTTGCATATGGATTGTAGACGTAGTAAACTGAGTCTTCTTGAGGCTAATCCAGACCTTCTAAGAAATTTGGACTTTGGGGATATGTACGCAACCACGGTTGTGCAAAAGGTGGTGTTTCAACATAAGTTGCAAACATAATTCGTATGCCTAGTTCTGAGTTTGAAGAAACTGAATTCCTTGTTCCCTCCATACCTCGTGGTAGAGGTGGATTGTTTAAGTCATGCCTAGTTTGTTGTGGTTGAGGGACATTTGTCGATGTTGATGCACAATGCATTCTAGGATCATTTTACATTTGTGGAACTGACAAATATAAACATGAGTTTGAAATGTACCATGACATGTACTCGATTGTGTGTTGAAGTGGGTCAAGCATCAGTAATCCATTCAACGTTAGGTCACACCGGTTGTTGCATACCTCTATCCGTTGCGCATGTCTAGTAACCCAGTTCTCATCTTGTCTCCCACACATGTTTAACTTATGTAGATGATCAAGGTTGTTGGGTTCTTTAGGGATCTCTTGTGATAGCCAAAATTGTAACTTCACCTTGTCCGACTAGTGTCATTCCACAATGGCAAAACAAATAAAAGTTGTGCATGACATCCATATTGCTTGATCTCGATATGCTTCAACATCAATAATAGAGCCCAAACCCTCATAAGGAACCTAAATAAACTACAACAATAATTGAAAACGTTATTCATTCATTTAGAATCACTTATCGTTATAAAAATGTTAAATGTTACCTGATTTTGTTGCACGTGATTTATCCTTGTCCGATATCCAACTAAATCATTGCATGAATGACCTCAATACTGAAATTTTCATCTATAGGCAACAAATTATCCGTTAACCATTTTAGTTTGATCATAGAACCGACAATCGATTCCCCCTTAACTGGTGTTATACCTAATAAGGTATCACATATCTCGTCCCAATCCAACATAGTTGGACTAATGATAGGGGGCCATCGACACAAAGCCCCAATTGAAGTGACACATCTTCCAAGGTTATGGTGCATTCTCTAGTTGGCAAATTAAATATGTGTTTCAAGCCTCCACCTTTCTACCAAGGTAGTCACTAAACCGTGGTCAACCTTTAGATGCTCAATTTAGCCACACCAACAAACCTTGCTTCTTGTATTATAGGAACCATAGTTGGATAGTTCAGGCATGAAGTCACAGTAAGACGACACAATGCTCCCTCCCATGTCCTAAACAAAGAAGTAAAATATGTGATTATATAAAAACTTAGGATGTTAATAAGAAATGAAGTTGACATACCCGAGAAGAAATGTATGTAGCATTGTGCTCTTGTTGTCTTCATAGCAACATTTTGTTTAACTCTTTGTAGGTTTCTATCGATAGCAAGAATTGAAAACAACAACATTAAACATTTATAGACGATGCAAGACTTCGTGAGGGAAAAGTTAGTCCTTGCATTACTCAAACGAATCACATGCCTTAGATTGAGGTTGGTGCATTGCCATGTCATTGGTCATTAATGTGAATCTGACAATCTGTCATGTGGAAAGACCTTTACAGACTTTATCTTACACGTTATTTGCACAGCCTAATGCCAACTAAAGGTTGTATGAGGGTGACTACACGGTGCAGACACCTTTTCAGAAGTCGGGCCCTATGAACAAAAAATTCGTGAATACCAAAAAAATTTATTTATGTGAACAAAAATTAAGCAAACAATAGGTTCTCAATAATAAAAAAGGATGGAGAATGAAGTAAAGCGAATGACTTTGTCAATTTTATCTGTGGTCTTAATGATGAGATAAATATATTATTTAAACTCAATTCTATAGTGTTTTATGGAATTAAACTAATGACATAAGTTTCAGATACGACAACAAATATTAATCCGTAGATAATGTCACCGAAAAATAGGTACTTAGTACTTAAAGAAAAGTTCAATTAAATAGAAATAGTTTGTTACATTGCACACTGAAGTCATTAATGGAAATTAACTACTAATCATAAAGATTAATAAACATACTATTGAGACTTCCCTAAACACATAAAGAACCAAGCTTTAGTCATCGACATTATTGGCTACAGCTAAGTTTATTGCATCGAAATTGTCACCTTCAGGAGGATGTAGGGTCACTGAAAGCTTCATTGGGAGATCATGTGGGAGTGGAAGGAGGAAGGCAACCATGTCACAAACATCATCATCCGTAAGGAGCTTAATTGTTTCATACTGATCCTAGCGTTCTAACATAAGCTTGTGAAACCATACATCTTTGACTCTTCTTCGCTGACTGCAACAACGATAGCTTGCGATTTCTTCCTTCAAGATCTATAAATTCATAGTAGTCGACACATAAAAAGTACAATTTATGCGGCCTTCGTAGTTAATAGCAACAAGAAAACTATTGTGAATGTTATTTTCGTGAAGGATCACCATCCTTGTTTTGGTAATAAGCAGCTATGGTTGTGAACTGAACAATATAATAATTTATAAACAGCTTGGTTACTTTATAGTCAAAAAAAAATTATTTACCCCTGCATTATAGTGGGTTCACGTGGTAAAGTAAAATAAAGCCTGATTGCCATTCATCGTGCAGTGTGTATATAAATTGTGCCCGTGATGTTTGTATCATGTGATGACATTGACTAAAGCCTACTACTCATCAGGTGTAGTGCTTTTAATTTTAACCTGACATATCACATGTCAAATAATTAAAGCTACAACATATATTCAAAATCACAACACAAACCACTCTGAAAAAATCCTGGGTTGTTCTGCAAAATGGATCTAAATCTTGTGCATTAGATTAGTCTACTTTGAATCTAAAGCATTAACATAAACAAACAAAAATTGTCATTGTTGTATCCCACGTTGAGCCATTCAGGCTATAAATAATGTCCCTCATCAATTGATTCATTAATCTAATCAAGTCAGTGCGATATCACTCATACCCTCTCAACGACATCTACAACATTCACTATGTTGGTGTACTTCAATGGCATCATCTATGTTGAAGATAACTATTCTGATAAATATATTAGCTCCAACACGGCATGGGTGACCATAACAAATACTACGACGTTGTCCCGACTTAGGCAGGCAATCCTCAATGAATTCAATGGTGCAACGTTAGCCGACTATGAAGTAGACTTACGTTATAGGTTACCGATCTTCATATCGGGCGACATTACACACTAGCGATCTTGTACGATGTGTGGAGATGACGATGTTGAGTCCATTTTTTACATGGGAACCACAAAAGCATGTCATCTTCGAATTGAGATAATGACCTTTGTTACAGCAAGGCATAACAATGCAATCCCTGACGAAGTTTATTTTGATTTTTCTAATAACTTCAACATGTCCCTCAACTTAGATTGAGGTTTATATTTTCTTGTTTAAAGTATGTATTTTTATTTATGACGTTCTTCTTCGTAAAATGTATAGGCAAGTTTTAATTTCAATGAATTTGAACTTACATAATGGGGGTGGTGAAATGCTAATCTCTTACCTATGTAGTCAAGTCACATGCTAACATTAGAGGTCATGCCAATCACATGGGTTCATAATACTTCGTGCCAGTCACATGGGTATATGAGAATTCGTGTCAATCACATGAGTACGTAAAAGCTCGTGCCACTCACATGATAACATTAACTCTCGTGCAAGTCACATGTTCACATAATAGAAAGTGACATGATAATTTGAATTTCGCTATAAAAGACTACCATCACATTCTAAACTCACAATCTCAATCTTGCAATTTCTCTTTACTTTGAAAAATCATCGAAAGTCAGGTTCAACCACAACCTAAGATGGAAGGATCAATGTTTGTCTGTGTATACGACGATGGAGAAATCGCTAGTGACACTCAAACTGGTGTCTACTTTGCATCTGCAAAGACAATCATGATACGCATCCATAGAGGCTTCGGCTTGTCCAAACTTATTCGCATAATAATGGACAAGGAAAATAGAGATCCAAGGGATGAAGTTCAACTCATTCACTTTAAATTTCTGACTAAAGTTTGTGGCCAACATGTGACATACAAAACCACTCAGATCCAAGATGACAATGACTTGGATGGCGCTTTCGACATGATACATGCCATCTCAGATGTTACATCTATTGAACTCTACACCACCTACAACTCAGGTACGAGACCATCTGAAAATATTTCTTTAACACATTTTGATGCGCATCATCCACATCCAAACATTGAACCACAACAAGAACTATTTAACCTTAACACTACCTACCTAAGGGACTAAGGAAATGATATACAGTCATATACCAAACTACTAACTGGTCCATCTACCTTAAATATTTTTCAAACTCCCGCACATCACAACACAAAAGGTTCTCCCCTCCAACTATCGTAGAAGTTGAAAACCTAGGTCTACCTACAACATTCTTAGACCCATTTAATGTAGATGAGGACAATATCCTTTTTGAACAACACGATGACCGTGACCAAACCCTAGATGTCCATCCCATACAACAACAACACCCTCACCCTCAGACACATGTCCTGATGAAGGATTGACCCCAACCAATGATGGAGGCACATGCTTAAGAAGACTAAGGATGTTTAGAAAGGAAGTTCACTAATCCTTCTTCCCTTTTATTTGTGTTTGTTATTTTTTATTCCCTAAGTTGACTTAGTTGAATCAACTTTAGTTGACTTGTTGACCTTTGACTAGATTTGACTTGTTGACTATAGTTGACTTGACTTAAGCCAACATGCTAATCTATGTTTATTTGCTTTGTAGGTTAATTAGGAGTAAGAAAGCAATGCTAGGTGGTGCATGGTGATTGGGGAGCATAAATGATGTGGATGAGAGAGTAAAGGAAAGGCATAAAGCATAAAGTAAAAGGCATAAAACAAGTGTACCTATGTACCTTTGGTCTCCTTTGTTTTTAGCACACTTTGGCCACTTTTTGGAGACATATGAGACACATTCTTTGTCTCCTTTTGT
>Ga0214545_1008403_pt1 | contig 16486 bp, 11 predicted proteins | sample CNSS4metaG_FD_160064 | JGI IMG/M metagenome (GOLD analysis project Ga0214545, IMG submission 160064) | Root nodule microbial communities from cowpea collected in UCLA plant growth center, Los Angeles, California, USA - CNSS4 | ecosystem: Host-associated > Plants > Roots > Nodule | place: USA... | reverse complement strand
TCAAACCAAGGTTTGAACCCTTAACCATGCGAATATTAAGTCAATGCTACCCATCATGCCAATTCATGTTTCATGCTAAACTAACATAACTCAATTACTATATTCTTACTTAACACGCACATTCATATTATTAAAACAATAATAATTAAATAACACATAAGTAGCTTACATAGGACTCAAATCAAACCCAAGTCCTCTTACTCAACCAAAGTACTCTCAACCATATGAGCTAGTACACTTTCACGTCACATCAACCACTATTAAATGCCATAAAGGCTTCCACGACCCGCATTTATTAATTAATTATTTATTTAATTAATTAAATTTCCTGAGTCTTACAAAGGTCGACTCAACCAAATTTTTGTTGTGGTCAACTAGACTGAATTTGACCAAATTTTGGCCCGAGCCAACTAGGTTGAATACAACCAATAGATTTATCAAAATGGGTTGAAACTCACGAGCCAACCCAGTCCACCACAGGTTCGGGTCGGGTTGGGTTGAAATTTTTTTGTAAATTTCAATACAGGTTGATTTTTGACCCGACTCACTTAGAACCCGGCTCACTTGGGTTGAACCCGTGATGAGCCAGGTTGGCTCACCAACACGTAAATAAAGAGTCACACAAGTGTTTTTTGTTATGTTGGGCTTTGCATTTGAGTTAGGTTAGGTTGTTTTTTTTTTCCTAACACATAGATAATTTGTATTTTTTTGATTTTAGTTTGTATTTGGATTGTATTGAAGTTTATTTAGATTTTAATTAGAACTATAATTTAGTTTTAACTCAAAAAAATAAAAAAATTATTTTTTTAATTGAGTCTGTGAGCCAACCCTTTTAACCCTTTTAACCCTTCAACCCGTGGTGGGTCGGGCCGAGTTCAATTTTTTTTTGCTCGCTAATAAGTGAGCCGGGTTAGGTTGGCTCCTTAAGTGATCAACCCGTGGTGGGTCAAGCTGAGTTTGGCCGGATTACCCATTTTGACAACTCTAATGACCAAATTTTGGCAACAGCCGAATATGACAAAATTTGGTTCGAGGCCGACTCAACCTAATGCGGTCAAATTTGGGTTGGGGTTGATTTGGCAAAATACAGGAAAATTTAGTCCAGGGTCGATTATGCCAAATTTTGATCGAGAATGATTCGACTGAATTTGGCTGAACACCGCCAAATTTCGTCAAAGGTCGACTTCGCCAAATTTGGACAACGCCAACTTGGCCGAATACGACAAAGTTTGGGCTAGTCCATCTCGACCTTCAGCTTAACTCAACTAAAAATTTAGATTGAAAATTTGAATTGAATTTTTTAGATTATCCATATTTGAAAATCTAGATTTAGAGAATGGATATCTAATCTATAAAAGATATAAAATATATATCAAATTGAAATCTAGATCTAATAAAAGGGATTTTAAATGGATTAGATTTTTAATAAAATGGATCTTAAATGAATTGAATCGGAGCAAAAGTGGATTGTACGAAGAAAATTGAATTTTTTTTCACCCATATTGAAAAATAGTAGTTGACTTGATGAGAATGAATGAGTACAATCCTTTGTATTTTCTTTTACTCTGTCCTAACCATACCTAAGTATACGGCCCTAAGCATACCCGCTGACCACCTACTCTACGAGAGATCCCCTCCTCTGGAGCATATGGCGTTCAGCAAGCCTAATGGCCGCCTACTTTGTAAAAGATCCCATCCCCTAGTATACGACCTCCAGCAAAGCATAATGGCCGCCTACTTTGGCCACCTACCCTGTAAAAGATCCCATCCTCTAGTATACGGCCTCCAGCAAAGTCTTATAGTTGCTTACTCTATGCAGGATGATCCCCTCTGGAATATGCAGCCTTCAGCAAGTCCTATGGCCGCATACATTACGCTGGACACCCTTCCTGAAGTACACGGCCATCAGTAGCCCCCTTAAGCCGCCTACTCCGCACTAGGCACTCCTCCTCAAACAGTTCAGGTCCAGACGTAGCCATCCCGACGAACAAGATAGGAGCATCCACCCATAGAGACCCTCATGACCGAGTACCAAACACCGCCAACCCTCGAAGGACCTCCTAGTAATTTCTCCCCTTAGCATTGAATCCAAGAATAACCAGAAAGGGAATATTACATCACAGATAGGACCCACAGGTAAAAAGGTATAAATAGCACACTGTTTTATGCATTGATTACGCATTAAATTATTCTCTGAAATCCTGACATTACCAATGCTAACTTAGGCATCGGAGTGTCTTTTGCAAGTCCCCTGCGCCGCCCCCGGATTCCCCTTAGAGCAAGAGAAGATCAACCAGAGATCAGACGTCCGAGACCCTCAACTGATTTGTGGATTACAAATTTCGGTCCCGTAAGAACATACTCTTTTCTCTTATAAGTTTTATTTGTTTCGTATCGGTCATGTTATATTTTAGGAGTTTAAATAATATTGATTATAACATCGCCAAAAGTTAATTTTATAACAGAATTGATTGGTTTAAAGTTTATTGTTCATTTATTTGAAAAATGGTTTATGAAATATTTGAAAAGTTCAATTCACCATCCACTTGAACTCAATTTATAAATTCTAACAAATACAAGGGAGAAGATGCATGTTGTATGGAATTGTGTGAGAAATGAATAATTTACCTAGGACTGTAATTCGATATTGTTATGATTTTTGGGCACTCGTTACTGATACAATATTGGCTTCATTGATATTCAAAATTAAATAGATTAAAACATTAGGAGTATAATAATATGGGAAATATGGGGTTACTTTAACAAACTGTCTTCCATTCCCATGCACTCTTTGCAAATTTCTGACTAGAGCAAGGGATATGCAATGCATAACATAGGATTCCCAAATCATTCTTAAATCTAATTTTTATAATAATAAACTTCAAACATAAAAAAGAAATTTCAAAATCATATCAATTCAAATCTAATCAAATACAACTTTGTTTTACACCAGTTGCACATATTTTCACATTTATTTAGTAGGATTCAAGAAGCTCTTGAACCATTGGACTGATTGTTTGGGGTATCTTTTCTGCTTGTCTTTGTAATCGACAAAATACAGTCCGAACCTAGAACTGTATCCAGCTGACCACTCCCAATTATCCAGTAGTGACCAAACAAAATACCCTTTCACATTGCACCCATCTCTGCAAGAAACACTTCATTAGTAGTACTCAATTACCAAATTGTTCATGCAATTTTCCCAAAACTCTGATACAACTAATAACAACCATTATTACATACTTGATAGAAGCCAACAAGTAAGATAAATAGCCACTGTGGTATCTAATCCGTTTTTCGTCCTTTAGAGCATCATTAATGGAGATAAATGGACTATTTGGATCATCCATCCCTGTGAAAGTCATCAGAAAAAAAGATTAAGCTTATAATTTTCACCCTTTGCTGCCATTTTATTCTACTGCAAAAAAGGAAAATAGATTGCATTCCATATTATGGAAAATGAAAATACGAAAAAAACTATGATGCCAAGGTTCTACTACATATAATTTGAAGCAATATCATGATACCTGGTCCTGTGAAAAATAATATAATGAGTCAAGTCACTGAACTTTACATGATATACTTTATCAAACTAGACAGAATAAGTAAGCTAGACAAACTTATTAAAAGAACTATAAATCTACTTGTTATATTAAATAAACACAAATAAACTTGGTTATTATAGAGGAGTCAAACTTGCAATTTAGGTTATATTTAAATATCTTAATGCCAAGTTGCACTCTAGAATTGTTATAGAATGCAAGAATTTGAATATTACCATTTTCCGTGATAAAGACAGGAGGGTTTCCGTACTTTTGTTTAATGTAGATCATTAAGCTTCTCATGCTTTGTGGCACAATATACAACCATATAGAATTTGCCTGCAAGACGAAATTTACATTATTAACAAAAAAATGGTGTTTATTCGCTAAGTAAGTAACTCTCCGTCATTATAGATAAAATGAGAGTTTATTATAATAGAACATGAAAATTAAGTATAAGAAAGACAAAGAGAGAAAACACAGGACAAGACACTTATTCTTTTGTCACAAGTTTTGCTGGCAAACATCGAATTATAATGATGAAGACTTTCGTATGATCTAGCTTAGTAGTCCAGTACCAAAATTTACAGTATCTGAATGAGACAAAATCAGTCGTTTATGACTTACCTTATCCGAAATAGCTTTAGTACCGTTGAATGCTGAAAGCAAAGAGAAAGAAAACAATAACTTAGTGTCAGAACAAAACAACAAAATTATGAATAACTTTGATGAAGAAATGATTGTTTGGTAATGTTTGCTTTGAAACTTACGAAGGGTAATGGTGCCAGAGTCTGCAACGGAATCATGGAGCAGAGTTCCAATTAGATTAGTAGAATTGTTTCTTGCATAAAATGTGGTGTAATGGTTGATTCCCACAAAATCTAATGAACCCTTAACAAGAGCAGCCTCCACTTGCGAAAATTTTGGAAGCCTATTTCCTACTCTACTCCTCATGGAGCTTGGATAATCCCCAAACATCAAAGGGTCAAGAAACCTGCAATTATAGCATATAAAAATTTAGTTTTGATCATGCCCTCGTTTTCATTTTAATGGTTGGAACATATCACGGGCTTTACTTTCAGAGTAAGAACAAATGAGTTTTTTTACAACTCCTCTATAGAACTTCCGGTGAAAACAATTTTCTCTTTCTTCTTCTTATTCAGCCATTTCATTGATGCCTTTGAACATAAACTATTAAAAGTTCAATCTGAGGTACTATGTGAAAGACTTACCATCCCAGTTGAAAATCTTGAGCTCTCTGAGCTGCATCAATGTCTTCTTGGGTATTTTTTTCTGGCTCATACCAAATGACATCAAAAGCTATCCCTAGCGATCCTTTCTGTGCACTCTGCAGTAACCAAACTTATTAATGTTTAGGCTTTCTAATACAGCGTAAATAATTGCAGAAGGAGCATATCTCCACCTGCATAGGCTTTTAAAAGAATAATGAACTATTAACATCTCTGAATAATATTTTGCATTTGATTCATCATATTCGTTTCTCCTTGAACTTATGTCATTACTACAATTTTCACAACTTTTACCTTATATTTTTTCCTATAAATATCTGCTACTGCGGCATGAGAAAGTAGGACATTGTGAGCAACAATGTAAGGTTCAGTAGCAGAGTTCCCTGCCCTGCAAAACAGGTGAAGGAGAATAGAGCATCGTCCAGGCGCTTGTAGACCAACATCATACCCTTGTGTGGCAAATGTATGTGGCTCATTAAATGTGATCCAATGCTTAACCCTGTCCCCAAATTTCTGAAAGCATGTCTCAGCATAAGTTGAAAAGTCCTTTCTGTAGCACACAACAACAAAACAATTATAAGCATATTTTCTCATTGATTAACATAATTTTAAAAGTATTGAAAGTTTTGTATTATATTTTGTACATGATTGAAGTGTTTAGCCATCCATTGTACTTGTCTTCCAAGGCTTGAGGTAAGTCCCAGTGATAGAGGGTGACATATGGTTCCATTCCTGCAAATGTAATGCATCGAGCAATGAGAAACATTGAAGACATCTACATTCAAATAAATCGTGCCTAGATAATACTTACTATGATTAAGAACTTTGAAGATGCAGACAACATTCTAGATGGAAATCGCATTTTATATTCACTGCTTAAATATAAACGTAACAGTTACACAGGGATAATGAAAGTTACCTTTGGCTAGTAGAGCGTTTATGAGTTTATTATAATGATCAACCCCTGCTTGATTGATTTGGCCAGATCCATCTAACACATGAAATGTTAGTGATTCAGATCAGTTTCTTAAGATTACGCATACTTAAAGAGAAAATTTCAAATTAATTACTAATATACTAGATTAATAAAAAAACATTAGTGTTAAAATTATCCAACAGTCAGACTCAGAAAAGGGTTAAAATTCTCTTGGAACTTGATGTGCACGAGTCCTTTTCTTCTGTTATCCAGAAAGCGGGGCTATAACATAGTATACTCCTAAAATTTTGCAGCAAAAATCTATAGCACTGTAGCCATTTACTACAAAATTGTGTCATAAGATAAATCGCATGAAATAGTGGTTGTAAATGGTATTAAATCAAATTGTCTATTTGAATAAAAAGTATGAAAACGCCGCTTACTGGGAAATATCCGAGACCAAGAAATGGAAAATCGATAGGCATCCATCCCCATGTCCTTCATCAGTTGTACATCTTCCTACAGGGAAAAACAATATGCAATTCTCAAAAACAAGCACTACCTTTGACCAAGAGTTAGCGTAATTGTTGAACTGTATCATTAATTTGAAATGTTCTTTTATTGGACCCTTCTTACATTTTTACCTTATTAAGTTCCGACATCTATAATGTTTTTCAATCTATCAGTACTGACATGAGTATAGCCATTTTTTTTCTTAAATAGTTTCATTCATCTACCAATAACTAAAACACTTTTTTATAAACTTTAACCGATTCAATAAAAAGTTTTTCATCGATATATTATAATTTAATTTTACTTATAAATTATTGATTTATTGGTTATTGATATTTAAAATACATATAAAATTTAAAATAAATATGTTATCGTACTTAAATTAAAATTTGAATCAGTTTGCATGTAGAATAAAAAAAGAATAACATTTTCAATCGGTTTCAGATTTTTTACCAGTTCTTAAAATTGAATTTATGATTTCTTTGATCAATTGACCAGTCCAATTTTTAAAATAGAGTTAGGGCAACCCAACCAAAAGTAACATTCAAATTTAGTAAATAATATACGCTTAAGCAACCTTTTCATCTCTCCTAAATTTGTGAATTTTGCATCTAGTTCTCAAATAATTTTTTCCCATCTAATCTTTGATAATTTTTTTTCCGGTTCTTATTTATTAGATTGAATAAAATTGACACGTGTATATATTTTCTTAAAGAAAATGGAAAACACATCACTAATAATGCATTGACGTTTTTTCTTTTTAAAATTATAAAATAGATGTGTTCATTTTACTAGTAAAATTTTATATAAGATAAAATAAAAAACACTTACTTAAAACTAAAAGTATAACTGCAAAAAATTTATAAAAACTAAAAGCGAAAGAAATACTCTTATAAGTTTTACTTAATAGTTGACGTTTAATTTATTAGAATTTACCTATCACTAAACATAGATTTAATCTTCATTTAACGATGTTAATAAACATTACAAAAACTTATGATAAATGCAGAATGTTCAGACGTGATCTATGGTTTTATTTTTAAAATTGTAATCATTCAAATATAAATATAATAATTTATAATCTCTATTTATCAGGCAAAGTGGGGCTTGCGAAGAAAAATAAGTTCCAAAACCAAAATTATTAACTGAACCCATTTTTACTTACTTCGTATCGGTGGTACTGATCAACAGCAACATCAGCATTGCTGAAATCAAGTATCTTGCCTGCAATAAAATGTTTAAATCTAAATAAATAAACTTTATTGCATAAGAATGTGCCAAATTTAAAATTTCCCTAGTTTCTAAATTAAGCTTTCAGGAATTTTATGAGTTCAGTGTTTACTTTTCCTATGAGTAGGGATGTCAACGGGGCGGGTAGGGTACGGGTAGTAGCTCCCCTGTACTCTACCCGCTGGATAAATATCTGCTCCGTACCCGTACCCATATCCGTCGGGTATCCGCCTATTTTTTTCATATCCGCGGGTATCCACAGGTACCCGCGGATGTTTGCAAAATTATTTAGAAATAAATATTTAATCATAAATTCAAATAAAATAAAATATAATACATCATTGTCATAAATTTTAAATAAAGTTCAAATAAACTCAAGTTGGTACAAGTCCAAATAATTGTAGAAGTAAATATAAAATGACGTTCAACACAATGAAAATTCTTTAATTAATGTTTTGATCAACAAATCCACTCTCTCCGATTGATTCTAAAAAATAAACAAATAATAAACCTCAATTGTCACGTGTCAAGTATTCTTATTTTGATTTCATCATTTGGCAACAAGCATACCATAAACGTCATTGTCTATATAAGGTTTGATGTATATGCCCAATTTCAAAGTAAGAAAAAAGAAAAATATCAAGGAGTGTAAGTTTAGCGGGTACGAATATTATGATACCCATACCCGCCCCGTTAACATGCGGATATTAAAAATACCCGTACCCGCGGGTAGCGGATATCCATTTTTAATATCTATTTTCTATCCGTTGCGGGTTTTATCCACGGATATCCGCGGGTACAAATTTTTTTGACATCCCTACCTATGAGACAGATTATAAACTTTTTTACACTATGTTTTCGATTCAACTGTAAATTAAAAATGATTTTCATTATTTTTAATTGAACTAACACTAACATCTCCTCATTTAAGTTACTGTCACATCAATAATATATTTTTAGTTCAAATTAATAATTAAAGCGTAAAATTAAAAGAGAACTAGTTACGTTCAATTCCAGTTTGCGGCGTCGTTATCTACTTAATGATTTTGCATGAAAGTCGTTAGTTTTCTGGAAAAAGATTCAATTATTGATGAAAAATTCAATTTGATGATTACTTTTGCGTGAACATGTCAAAGAAATCATGTATTATGTAATATTTGAGAGTGAACAATTAGAGGAATGCATATAAATATAGTTTGGTTATAAGAATCTTACCAAAAGTATGTGAAAATGTATCCCACACAGATGGTCCCCTCCCATCTTCTTTCACTGCCCCTTCATACTACATGCAATACAACAAAACAACATCATCATCATCATCTAAATATATTTGCAAACCATTTTAATTAAATTTTAATTTTAATACGTGAAAGAAAAAATAAATTCTTTTTGAGTAATAAGATTAATAACTTTGCACCATATAGTTTTGTCTTTTTAAACTTGATTCATTTTCCACATTGTTACGACTTTTTGGAACTAAACATCATTTTCCACACACACAAAAAAAGGTCCAACTAACTATTATTAAGTAGAGGAACAAAAGTAAAACGAACCCAAATACTAAATTTTGAAATAAATGCAAACTCAAAATGTCAACGAGTAGACTTGGTATTGACTATGTTTCCATGATTTATGAATTATGATTACCATAATAATTGAAGAATCAATTCTCGGAGCATAATGTTAGGTTATATTCCCTTTAATTCAAGCCTTTAATGAAGTTAGTATTCAACAATTTATGATTCTCACAAAGTTGCATAAAATGAACAGTTTACAGCATAAAAAACTATTCACTTCTACTCTAGGGACAAAAATTGACGTATGTAATAAATCATTGGAACTCCTACAATAATTAACAACATTTTCTTTTACAATATTTAGGCAAATATAAAAGGAGAAAAAATATTTAATTAATAATATAAGAATGTTTGATTTAATTAAATTCTAAATTGATCCTAAATTTGATTATTTTAAATTTTTATAATATATTTAAAAAAAATATTTAAAATATTTATTTTTTTAATTAAGTATTTTTTCATTTAAATTTTTATGTGTATGTCTTTTCTTATTTATAGTTTATAGTGTTACGAAATTTTAATACTAATATAAAAAAATGTATCGTCATTAATGTAAATTTCCAAGTGATTCTTATTATTTTAGTAAGGCCCATTAATTTCTGGTTCCCTTTTTCTGCCCTAAAGAGAAGGGTTGCCCTACAACAGTTAGGCCCAGAGGCTGACCCATTGGATAAATACCAAACTCGTGTTGTCCTAATCCACTTTTGTTTCATTTTCAAAAACAGACCTAGAGTTGTGCCGTCACACTCCGCTGCCGTAAGGAGCTCTACTAGTGTTACGTTTTCCCGATCGAATAGCGCTCAACCCCGTTTCCGTATTCTACGTAAGTCTCTTTCCAACCTCGCTCGTAGTTCTGTTACAGTTTCGCTGGATAACCCATTTTTCCCCCTGTCTCTCATCCTTTTCCAACACTTAGAGTCGCTCTTGGTATTGCCATTCACCGCTGTTTAAGATCAAAGTCTCGTGCTATTCTTTTCCCAGGTAAGGGAAGCTAGGACCCTCAGCTCTTTGTGTTTTCTTCGTTGTTCTGTCATTATTTCGCGTCTGTATGGTTTGGCTGTTGATGTGTCCGGTTGGATTGAGTTAAAGCATGTTTTGATTCGTGGTTTTGGTTGCTGTACAAGAAAACAGTGGCGAGTGCTGGTTTTCTCGCCCAAGCGAGCTAGTCTCTCCTAGGCGAGATTATCAGAGGCTCGCCCAGGTTTTGTTACACGAATCGTCGCCTAGGCAACTTGTGTTGTTTTTGAGCGAGGAGTGCTCTCGCCTAGGCGAGAAGGAACTCGCCTAAGCGAGACCTCGTAGAGTCACCTGGCCCCTCGCCGTGCTCTTGCCTAGGCGAGAAGGAACTCGCCTGAGCGAGACCTCGTAGAGTCACCTGGCCCCTCGCTGCGCTCTCGCCTAGGCGAGATGGGATCCGCCTGAGCGAGAAGGTCCCTCTCGCCTGAGCGAGCCCTGCTAGCTTGGGCGAGGCAGCGGGCAAGTTTCGATGTTGTTGTTGAGTGCTTCGTTGATGTGTGGTTTGTTATCTGATCCCATATGCCTTACGAGATGGGTTGTGTGATGACGACATGATTAATATGTTACATTTGAAATGAAAATGGCATGTTAGTTGATTGGGTATGAATTGAAAAGCATGGGTTGTATGAACTGTTGATTTTACATGATATTATTGTTATGAGAAATTCTTGGTTGGTGGGTGGAACATGTTTAAAGTATGGGTAGGGCTTAATTCCATGTCTCTTATAATGAGAGATATTGGTGGCGCCTCATCGGTTAGACGTAATTCCATGGATCCTCTTAAGGGGAGTCCTTGGTGGTGCCTCGACAAATGGACGTAATTCCACGGGGGGTCGTGGTGGTGCCACAGGGCCAAGGCGTAATTCCATGAAGGCCACGTGGTGGTGCCTCCTGTAAGGGTATAATTCCGTGAAGGCCTCACGGTGACGCCTCAATGCTAGGACGTAATTCCACTGCCATGTGATGGTGCCTCGGGTACATATCCGGATAGTCAAGTCTTAGGTTTTGATATGGATGAGTACTTCACGTGTGTGAGTCTGCTATGTATGTTTGAATGTTAATGGTATGTTGAATGCATGATATGATGACCTTTTCGCTAGCTTACCCTTTTGCTTGCTTGTGTGTTATGTGTGGACTCTACCTTTGCGATGATCATCAACTTTGTTGATGTGAGCAGATGTGAGAACTCCTGACAGTGGTGATGGTAATAGGGATGTTGCAGCTTGACACATTGGACAGGTGTTGGGCCCACTGTGGGGCCCATTACTGGCGGATTCTATTATTTATGTTTTTTTGTACGAACAAGACCTAATATTATTAATTGTGTTATGATTTGTATATTTCTGGTTGGGCCATGTGGGACCCTTTTCTTGTAATCCTGCTGACGTGTTGTTTACATTCCTACTCTAAATCCCGTACTCTCTGATTATCTGTGTATGTGATGTTTTATTAATTAAGGTTATTCAGTTTTTTGAGACGTTACAATTTTTTTATTAAAAATATGTTAAATAACAAGAGTTTGACATCTTATCAGAAATATCAAATCTTCTGAATATACATGTAAGATAAGAGGAACGTTTATCAGTCAAGAATTAAACTGCACATAGGCAATAAGAAAAGAATACAAAAGCGTTAAAATATTAAATAGAACATTTTTTTTAATAAAAAGTTAATTAAAAGTAATCAAAGTTACAAACAAATTAAACCTTAATTAAATGATATAAAAAATGGAAAAAGCATACAAAAGTAAAATCACTTTAAACGATGTATTTTTAGAGAAAATAACATTCACTTTCGTTGTTTTTTTGTTGGTATTTATCCTACACTCTTCTTCATGAAAGCTTACATAGAACTCCTCTTATATTTTGTTGTCATCTATTATTTTCTCTAGAAAAAAAAACTATTACATATATTGTTGTAACCGATGAAAAATAATCTCAAAATGTGAAAATGATATACTTTTATAATATCACACTTTTTTTTCTAATGTGAATATGTGGTATCACTTTGATATATACCAGCACCTTCATCGTGGAGACAGTTAGTTAACATATACACGTCATGAAGTCGGAAGAAAAGAATCTAAAGCCCAAAGCCCAGAAACGAAGGAGAAGGGTAAAGTCATGACAAGACAAGGTTTTGGCTTTTTCTATCAGAGAGGAAAAAAAAAACACAAACAAAAAATAATTAAAAAAAAATCGTTCAGATGAAGCTGAAACGATGAATGGTGTACGAACCTGAAAAGCCGAAGAAGCAGTTCCGAAAACGAAGCCATTGGGGAAGTTTTCGCGGTTTATCTCCGACGTGCATATTCGCATCTGAACCAATGCCATCATAGCCAATATCAAAACAGTGCCTCCTCTTGAGGCCATGGTTCGTGAGAGAGAGAGAAGATTGAGATTTGGAAGAGAAGAGAGAAAGTGTATTTAGAGATTGAGAATTTTGGGGAGAATATATAGAGAGGGGAAATTTAGGGAAGGAAGTTATGGAGCCAATTAACGATGAGATAAATGGGTTTTGAGTGGGAGTGTGTGAATGCGGGAGAAGAATAAATGCATAAAAGAACATTTATGGCATGTGAATGTGGGGTGTTGAAGCCGAAAAAACTAGAAATTTTCACAAATTGTGAATAATTGCAGTGTTGCTTTCCCATTCTGTTTTCTTCGATACCATATATTTTCTTTCTTTATCTTTGTCTATATCTATTACATGTTTGCTTCAAGTCACATAGTAGAACTTTGTGTAAACGGTTTTCTTTGCACTTTAGAAAATCCAAGGATCGACATGCTCTTGTTGTCTACAATTATAAAATTCATTACTCTACTTCCTTGTTGGCATGTGTTTTCTTTCTTCAACTTCTCTCGACTCTTTCCTGTAATTCATATTTTTTTCTTAAATAATAAATATCTCAGTATTTTTGTGTTGCTTCAAAATTATTTTCATCCATAATTATATACCTATACTTATGTATACACAATTTTCTATTTGATCTCTTATAAGATAATGATTGTTAATTAACCTTTTAAGAAGAGTAACTGTTATTTTGATTTTCTTTTTTTAATAAAAACCAATTGCAATTAATAACTGAAGAGAATGGTAAACTAAAATATATTTTTTAAATTATTTTTATAATGTTAAATATCATTAGCTTTTAATTTTATTAATTTAGTATATTTCACTTATAAAAATTAAAGTAATTAATATAACTTGTGTTGTTTTGTAGAGTTATAATGTAACTTGATGCAAACAAAATTAAACATTATGTAGATTAAAATTATCAATAATAATTTATTAAATGAATTTATTATATTAGATCAAACACATTTTTTTACTATCTCCTCACTTTAAATATATATAACTATATATTTATAACGATATAGAAACATGATTTTCTTATTTTGTGTGCAATCCATATTTTTATTTTATATCTCTTCTATAACAATATATAAAGAGGATTTTCACTTTTGTGTCTACATCCCAAAATTTCAATTTTACCCTTCAAAATATAATTATTTATTAAACTTTTGAAAATTGACTATTAGAGGCTTTATATAAAACGGTTTATCTCTGCTTTTTTTTTTTATCACCAATTATTCTTTCATCTTTTCTTATATATTTCACTTTATTTTTAACAAATGTAATTTTATTTTATATATTAACTTAATAACATTACAATATAATTACCTACTAATATAATATCACACATATTTAAAATGCGTAGCACGATAGTGCCTTGTGTTTACGCTAATATAATATAATTGTGTTAACTAACTTTTCAAGAGTAACCGTTATTTAAAATTTTTTTGAATGAAACTCCACTGCAATTAATATTAACGGAAGAAAATTGTAAGCTAAAATATAATTTTTAAATTATTTTTATAATGTTAAATATCAGTGGCTTTTTTTTTAATATTTAGTATATTTCACTTGTAAAAGTTAAAATAATTAATATAACTTATATTGTTTTGTAGAGTTATAATCCAACACTTGATACAAACAAAAATAAAAAAATACATAAACTAAAATCATTTATAATAATAGGGACAATAGTTACATTATATAATGAAAAAGATTGATGTTCAGGATGTGTTGGACTCTAAGCAAGCCAAGTTAGAGTTTTTAGGGTTTTGCATCTCCAGATTCACACGTGTCTCCCCCTTGTAAATTGACTTTGAGATTAGTAGAGTTATGCGTTTTATATTGTTACATTTGAGCTTGTTATTTTATGTTTTATATTGCTATATTTGAGTGAGTTAATTGAAGTTCTCTTATCTCTTGGAGCCTTGAAAACGAACCTTCACATCTAAATAACCAAGGTTATCTTAATGTCTAGTGAGAAATTTCCCCGTGCTTGCTTAATCTCCTAAAACATTTATGCAATTTGAGTGCTTTTTACATATTTGAGTTTATGCTTGCTAATAGACCATTAGTAATTTCTTAGAGTTAGGCTTTTATTGTGTCTTGTTTAAGTTTCAAGTGTCAATTTGCTTCAAGTAGGATTTCTTCATTTTGTGCTTCTTGATCAATTGTGCTTTTAAAAAGAAAAGTATCAAATCTATGTTAGAAAGTAGTGATTTCGGTTTGCACCTTGAAAATAGTGAAAAATACTTTGCGAAAGTTCAAAAGAAATGTCCATACTTTAAATCTTATTTTCATTACATACTTTAAAGAAAAATAATTAATGTTCTTTTATTAGAAACCAATTATAGAATACTTTCAACATTTTAATCTTATTAACCTCAAACTGAACTAATAATTGAATTGCTACTATTTTTGAATAAAATTTGCATTTGAACCACGTTTATATCATCAAATCAATCGTGGATGGGATGTAACCAATGAGATTTTTGCATATATTAAAACCAACTCAATTGCAAAAAGTGGTGGACCTACTATTAGATATATAATTGTAGGAGTTTCTATATAACTTTTCATCATATGGGAAAAGTTAGAAGATCTCTGGTGTTGCATTAATGAGGGAGGTGAAAAACATTATTATTTGTAGTGGATCATGATATGTGGTTGTATTTTGAAATAGTTTGGATAACGAGGAAGAGCAAATATAGGGGTGACAGTTGTGGTGGAAACTCATGAAATAAAGAATGAAGAAAGATTTAAAACAATGAATCCTAGATATGGATGTTATGAGTTGGAAGATCATGCATAATATAATAAAGGGGAAGTAGAAATTTATGTTGAACACGTTTTTAGTGAAGATTGCATAATTGAGTTTGTTAAAGGTTTTACAATTGATGGATTGAATGGCAGTTTGGAATGTCAACGGGGTGGGTAGGATATGGGTAGTAGTTTCCCCGTACCCTACCCGCTGGATAAATATCTATCATGTACTCGTACCCATATTTGTGCGGTATCTGTTATGTGGGTACCCGCATATTTTTTTAATATCCACAGGTACATGCAGATATTTACAAAAGAAAATTTTAATATTTAACAACAATTTTAACCATAAATTCAAATAAAAATAAAATGCATAACATTCATAAATTTTAAACAAATTGCAAATAACCCATTTAAATAGTATTGAATGACGGTTTACAAAGAAATAGAGATTTTTTTGAAACCAATTGATAAAAAATAACCATTCAAAATCAATGTGTTAATTTTTAATCATGTTTTTTAAATTTAAATTAAATTATAACGGGTACAAATACTATGATACCCGTACCCACCCCATTAACATGCGGGCATAAAAAATACTCGTACCCATTACCAAAGGTATCAATTTACAATATCTATTTCCTACCCTGTTGCGGGTTTTATTTGCGGATATCCGTAGATACGAATTTTTTTGACATCCCTAATGACAACGAAGGTGATGATGTAGCTTATGATGATGATGATGATGTTTGCAAAGGAGGTGGGTTTGGAGTGAGGGATGCAAAGGATGTTGGTGTTAATGGTGAGGGTGGTAAGACTAGAATTGGGGATGAAAAGGTTGTTCATGCTAGTGATGATAATGGTGAGGCTAAAATTGGGGATGAGGAGGTTATTGCTACTAATGGTTATAGTAGGTCAATTGAAGATATCCAACTTGAAGATAATTAAGAGCAACAACATTCAAATGAAGATGATGGATTTGAAAGGGAAGTTCGATCACATATAAATGTGATTGATGTGATAAAAATGACAAAAAAAAATTACTTGGAGAGGCAAGAAGGAGAAGTAGTGAATGAAGATATTGTTCCAAGTAGTTTTCGGACAAGTAAAATGTTAGAATTATGGTGCTTGATTTAGTCCCATATCACTTAGAATAGTGAGATGTGGTTCTCTATTTTACTATATAAGAGACTCTATGTAAAGCTTTAAGATACACCAAAAATACAAATACTTCCTAGTGTAGTCGTGGACGTAGGCATACACATTGTAGCCGAACCACGTTAAATTCTCTGTGTCTATTTTTCTCTCCTTTATTCTTTCCTT
>Ga0214545_1008402_pt1 | contig 16488 bp, 11 predicted proteins | sample CNSS4metaG_FD_160064 | JGI IMG/M metagenome (GOLD analysis project Ga0214545, IMG submission 160064) | Root nodule microbial communities from cowpea collected in UCLA plant growth center, Los Angeles, California, USA - CNSS4 | ecosystem: Host-associated > Plants > Roots > Nodule | place: USA... | reverse complement strand
ATATATATATATATATATATATATATTTATACCATTCACTGATTTATGACTTCATCCATCCTAAAGCCTTTGAGTTGTTTAGGAAATACTTTGTTGTTCAATGGGATGACATTCACAAACTGACTCCCATAACAAATCTCTTTTGGCTATTTTGGGAAAGTAACTCACTTAGTGAAACGTCGTCAGATGCCTCTAGCATATCTTTGGAAATATGTTTTCATTCATAGGGTGGATGAAACACTCAATGAATAAATTTTCTAATAGGTTCTCACAACACCTTATTAGATGATTGCTTCCCTTAGCACACGTGATCATTTGGTAACCACTTCTTCTAGCAAGTACTTCACCTGACAATCACTCATCTTGTGAGAATTCTTCCAATCCTTCACAACAACTCATAAGCGCATCTAGTTTGGTATTATTTGTTATTCATAAATTAGACAAATAATCCCAAACCCCACAATCACAATACAAATTTGACTACAACATATCTCAACTACAATAGTCTTCTCCGTTATTGTAATTAAAACTTCCATCATACGCCTCCTCCTATATATTTGCACCATCTTCATTCACCACCAACTTCTCCCTAGAAAACATATAGTGCCAACATCTTTCCTTTTCTCCCATTTCCCTCCCAACTATGGTCAGTATGAAATGTGGAAAGTTTTCAGAGGTGGGGAAAGGTCTAAGAGGTCTTCATATTAAGGAGACTCAATGTGAGGGGTCACAAATTTGGTTTCACAAGCTTTACTGTAATAAAAGATCTGGAGGCTTTGGAAAGGTAATTAGGCAGCATATAGATTGACAACAATAAAATCCATGTTAATAGGCCAAAATACCAAAGAAGTGGAAATATATCACAACCAGTATGGAAAAGGAATAACAGCTTTGAGATCTTAAATAACTATGAACCCCTCAAGTACAAGAAAGTATGGAAAAAGAAAACTAATCAAACCTATGCTTAGGTGGTGAAAGGTGATAACAGTGATAGCAGTAAATGGAAGGGTATGGAATTTGGTGTAAAGGAGGCGATGAACAAATGGTTGCAACAAATCTATATCGGGAAGGGTCACGACTTTATCGCCATTGAAGGTGTCAAAGATAACTTCATTTTTAATGGCCTGGAATTCATACGTCTAATATATGTGGGAGATAATGCTTTCCTCCTAACAACGAAAGGGGAACAAAGTATCGAAAATGCTTTTAATGAAGATCATCAATGGTTGGAAAAAACGTTTGAATATATTATGTCATGGAATAATCATTCCATCATCACAAATAGGAGATTGTGGGTTAGGTGTTGGGGGATTCCTTTTAATTATGGGGACGGGAATGCTTTGAGAGAGTTGTAGGAACCATTGGCACTTTGTTATCTATTGACAAATCAATAGAGGAGTGGGAAGAACTTGAGTTTGCTAGATTGAACATTTGTGTATTTATCGAACGAAAGTAAGAGTGAGTAAGAAGATGAAGGTCAATGGAAAGTTTTCTTGATATCTATTAAGGAGGAAACAACTTTTATGGCAAATATGAAATGTTGTTGCAGGATATGGGCACATGAAGGTGATGAAGATGATTCTTGTTCACAATCCGTCATAGGAAATGCTTCCCACATATCATCACAATCTAAGTGTGGTAGCATGAATGACCGGTGGACCATAGACAACCGTAGCTGACGTTAATTATTAGTCTTTATGATGTGGAAAAGTACTAGCTCAAATGGTTTAGAGTACTTGATTGTGTAAGAGGACTTGGGTTCGAGTCTTATGTATGTCATTTGTGTGTTAATTTAATTGCTTGTGGCTTAGTAATATATTTTATCTTGCTGCATGATATTAAATTTCTAAAGGTGTAGGAATTATCATAAAACATTTATTAGTTGAATTGGTTGTGCATTGACTTGACATTGCATGATTGTGTGTTCGAACCTTGGCCTACATAAATTAAACTTTCTTTTTGCCAAAATTTATTTTGGCATGAATATGAAAGGGCAGAGAAACCCTAGCTGTAAGAAGAGCAGTCTAGTGGACTGGGAAGGTAGCCAATAATGGTCTTTGAATGGCCATTAACACCCAATTCAAAGCCATTTCGTTTTCCTATCATTAACAAGCATTAAGGCTTAGTTAATGGTCTAATTAAGGTTGTTTTTGGAGAAGAAATAGAGAGAGAACGTGAAGGAGCAAAAGGCAAGCGAATTGGCAATGGGGAAAGGGAGTTTTGAAAGTTATTTTGAGTGAAAATCTAGGACATTGAGTGCTTTGAAGAGGAGGCAAGGATTGGATTGGTTATAGTGCAAGAAGGGTTCCAATTATTCAAACTACGCAAGGATTGTCCAAGTAAGGGGAGCTGCTTTCGTATATTTTTAATCGTATATCATATATTGTGCCTTATATGAACAAAATTGCATGGAACCCTCTTATGTTTACGCTATTTTTTGTAGGTTATGGGTTTTCGCCTAGAGTGGGTAGGTTCATGGATGGTGGTGAACACGTGATGATATGAGCGGGGAGATTCATATCCTGATACTCTTGTGTGGGGATACGAGCGGGGAGGTTTGTTTCGTGCTCACTCTTGAGAGATGCTGCGAGCGGGGAGGTTCGTAGTTGGTGGATCATGTGTGTTGGACTATGGGTGGGGAGATCCGTAGAGTTAGACTACGAGCGGGGAGGTTTGTAGAGGCAGGACTACGAGCAGGAAGGTTCATGGAGGCAGGACCACGAGCGGGCAGGTTAGTGAGAGCATCATATTTGGGAATAATAAAATTTTCCCATATTTGGGAATAATTAAATTTTGACATTTGATTTTTAATTAATATTTATTTATTTAATTAAGTAATTTCCAGTAGGGACGTTACAATATTGACCCTAATATTTTACTAAAATGCTCAAACATGATGAAAGGGGAATCTAGTGAAAATAAGGAAAATCGGAAGGAATACCCATAAAATACTTGATCATTGGTCCTATTTTGAGATGCAAACTCAAGTTAGCAATTCATTCCATAACTGATTCCTATTCTGATATTGATATTAGCAATTATAATAGGTTATTTTGGCTTAGGAACAATTATAACGAGGTTGTTAGATTGTTGAATATAGGTAAACATATAGGTTTTACATTTTCAAGCAAAGATAAATATCATAATTGATCGAATAAATGAAATGGAAGAAAGGGACAATATCAAAAAAGAAAAAGATAAGGAAGGAAATATGGATAATGAGACAATGAGATAATGCTAAAAGAGAATTGTCAGTTTTAATTATAGAAGGTTGGGAGGCATGGACAAAGGTAGATATTTGAGATAAATAATTGCAAAGGAGATGATAGATATGGCATGCTTTCAAGAGAAAAGATTGGCTTATATTACCTCGCATAAATGCCAAACAATATGGGGAGATACTAATATTGATTGGGTTTACAATGGATTAGAGAATAATGTAAGAGGTATATTAAGTATATGGTGCAAAAGTAGGTTCACATTGTCCAAATCAAAAAAAAGGGAAAGGTTTCATTGTGTTTGAAGGAAAATGAAGGATAGAAAACAAGAAGTAACAATTGTAAATTTATATTCATCTTATGAGTTTAAGGAAAAGAATTTTATGCGGGAAAAAATAATTAAGTGTATGAGAGATGATAATAATAGAGTCTAGTGTGTGGTAGGAGACTTTAATGCTATTAGTAATTTAGAAGAAAGGTAGGGAATGTCTAGTCAGGCGGTAACAGAAAGGAAATGAGACAATTCAACTCTTTTATAGTGAATGTGGACCTTATAGACATACCTATGACAGGGAGAAAGTTGACATGGTCTAGAGTCAATGGGACTACTAAGAGTAGATTAGATAGAATCCTAGTATCCCAAGAATGGCTAGACTTGTGGCTGGAGAGCAAACAATATGTTCTAGATGGAACGGTTTCTGACCATTGTGCCTTAATTTGTGAAAAATTATTAATTGACTGGGGACCAAAACCTTTTCGATATTTGGATGTCTGGCATACGAGAAGGGTTTTAAGGATTTTGTGATAAAGTGTTGGCAAGTGCAAAATGAAAATGGAAATGAAATGTGGATTTTGAAAGAAAAATTAAAAACATTAAAACTATCTCTAAAAGCTTGGAACAAGGACGTGTTTGGACATATGCATAGAAACAAAGACGATATCACAGCTAGATGGAAATAATATTTCTCAGAGAAAACAATTATTTGTAGATTTGAAGAAGGTAAACCTAAGAATTGAAATGATTGAAAAACAGAAAATTAAAGGGGTGGGGGACATAAACATAAAATTTTTTCATAGGTTTATTAAATGGAGGAGAAGGAAGAATATAATTAAAGGGGTCGGAGTACGAAATGAATTGTGTGAAGAACCAAAAAGGGTAAAAGAAATGGTCCAAAACTTATATAAAAATATATTTTTTGAACAACCTATCCCTAAAGTTAGATTGGATAATGTTGTTTTTTTAAATATTAATAAGGAAGATAATGATCTATTAGTAAGTAGTTTTTCTAAGGAGGAAATTAGGGCAGCTATATAGGATTGTGATGGTAGTAAAAGTCCAGGACCAATTGGCTTCAATTTTAATTTCTTTAAACAATTTTGGGACATTATTAAAGTGGGCATTGTCAAGGCTGTAAAAATGCTTCCATATTTGTGGGAGATGGCCTAAAGGATGTAATGCATCTTTTATCAGCCTAATCCCTAAGGTAGATAATCTACAAGGACTAGATGAGTATCAACCGATATCTTTAGTGGGGAATATATATAAGACAATATCCCAAATTCTGGCAAAAAGATTGCAGAGAGTTCTTTACAAAATCATTTATAATAAACAGTCTACACTCATTGAGGGTAGGGGAACACTTGATAGCATAATGGTAGTAAATGAAGTCATCAATGAGATTAGGAGGAAAAAAAAGTTATATTATTTTAAAGGCAGATTTTGAGAAAGCGTATGATTCAGTTAATAGGGAATTTCTCTTATATGCTACAAAGAGTGGGATTCTGTAAAAAAATGGATTAAATGGATAAGGGGGTGTCTAAAATCGTCAACTATTTCCATTCTAGTAAATGGGACGAAACAATTTGCACCAACAAGGGGATTATGGCAAAGGGGTCATCTAGCACCTTTTCTATTTCTTATAGTAAAAAAAAGGTTAGTAGGTGTAGTAAGACAATCAAAGAGCAAAGAATTGATCGAGGGGATAATGGTGGGCCAAAATAGGATTCCTTTTACCATGCTACAGTTTATAGATGATACTATATTTGTATGCAAAACGAAAACCCAAAACATCATGGCCATAAAGACTATCCTTAGATGTTTTGAAATAGTGCCTGACCTTTAGGTTAACTTTAACAAAAGTAAACTAGGAAGCATGGTTGTTCAAGATTTTTGACAAGATATTGTCACAAAAATAAGAAAACGACTAGTTGTATGGAAAGGAAAGTATATATCTTTTGCTAAAAGAATAACACTCCTAAATTCGGTATTATCTTCTATCCCTCTATATTACTTATCACTATTTAAAATTCATGATAGTGTGGTGAAAACAATGAGGAAGTTTTATGTTAGCACAAACTAGAGTTTAGGCATGGATTACAAATAAGTATTCAACAACTACTTTCTCTTATTCTGACCCGTGTTTATGTCCAATCACATGCCTACTCATTCTTTAAATGTCTACTCCTCCTTTAAATAAGCAGAACAAAAACATGGTGAATGATGCTCTAAGTTTTGTGGTTTGTTTAACACATAAGGGTTGATACAAAACAACAACTTTTTCTAGTGTTTTCAAGTTTTCCAATGCAGGTTCGTTGGTGACAGTGGAAAGAAAGATGTTATTCCACCTTTTAAAGGAATATGCTCAAGACTATGTTGTATTACCAAAGTTCACGCAGATGACAGCAATCATGTTCTTAAGGTTTTAGCCTTAAAGATCGATTCTATTGAAGCTTCAATGTAAAAGGTCCTTGTTATTTTGTCAGGATTTTTGTTTTGGTTGCTTTCGTGCTTGTCAAAATTTTGTTGGGTGTGAGCCTTTATCCTTTCTTTTGTGTTTTGTTTTACGAGTAGTTGTTTGGCCCTGCCTTCTTATACTATGGTATTTTTATTTATTTTTTCTTGTTTGCATAAGAGTTGGGATAATCCTATTGTCCCTTTTTCAATTCATAGTTGTTATTGTTGATAAAAAAATATGCCTCCCCCGATCCTTTTTCGACCCTGGATTTCTTTCGGGCTAAGATGAACCCAATTGAAAACATGCAATTTTAAATGTGGTGTAAACCCAACAAATCTCACAGGTTTAACATGTTAAATCTGGATATTAACAATAATAATAATAAATGTTTTAACGCTCTTAATTTATTCATTATATTTTTATACAAAAGTAGAGAAAGGTTCCTAGGCATGCGCCCGCATGCTAAAACAAAATTTTAATTAGCATTCAAGTGAAAACTGAGGCAATGAAATAATAGTATATCATCTAATTTGTCTACCTGCGTGAAAACGACAATGAGAATGCAACATTTAATTAATTAGCAAAAATCATTTAGTCTGTGTTAGGGAAACTAACATTACAAGGCTTTTGTAAACATTGGGTACCTAATTTTGACATGTTTCTTGTGGGGTTGGTGAGGTTTACTTACCATTAATGACTTTAAATCGTCACCCAACTTAAGAAATCCAAGGAGACAGAATAAGAAAATTAAGAAATTTGAAAAACTAAAACAAAGAAAATTAAAGTATACACAAAATTATTATATGATGTAAGCATATGATCATTTTGGTTACTCAACATGTTTTAAAAATGCAAAAATTACGTTATTGTTCTTTTTGTTAAATTATTTTATCAATAAAATATAACTTTTAAAGATCAATTTAATACTATATACATAAATTAAAAATAATTTTTATACAGATTATAAAATAAAGTTTGAAGAAATTATATAAAATAATTTTTATATTTTAGTTTATTTTTGACCTAATTGTAATTTATGAAAAGTTTTTTTTAAGTTTTTCTTTGACGAGATTAAATTTAATCATCTCATTAAATTGTAGAAAATAATGTAATTGACATTTTTCTACTTTATAGACTAAATCATATTTTTTTTAAATGACTAAATTATTATTCATTTGTATTAATGATATTTTATCTTAATATATATATATATATATATATATATATATATATATATATATATATATATATATATATATATTGCATAGGAATGACGTGTATGCGTTAAAAGGTTATTGATTAATCCCTCCCTATTCTTAATGTCTGAAACTGATTAATGTTTCTCAGTTTGGTGGTTGTGAACACAACCGTGCAAAGGTCTTCTCACGGGTGCTTGAATTTTCTTATCCAAGAGTTTAAGTTTTCTTAATACTTTTTCGGGTCATATATATACTATTTAATATGTTAAGATTAGTTCAAATAATAAAGCGTTTATTACACTAACACAAAAATGTCTTATAACGCCACCCCAATAATGTTTGTCTAAAAAAGTCCAATGTTAAAAATGATCGGTGGCATTTTTGTAAATAACAGGACATTTTCAATGTCTGTCTGCTTCAGGTCAGACGTCACTTAACGTCTGTTTAAAAATACCCCGACGTCATTTAAAAAAGGACGTCGGACCCCTTTGCGCCAGACGTCCCTTAACGTCGGACCCACACGCGCCAGATGTCTCTTAACGTCGGACTAACACAGCACCGACGTTAAGTTTAGGGTTTATCTACCCGCGAGGCGCAGAAACCCTTATGCTGTTCACTGTTTCCGCGGCATTTCCCGTCGACGGCCCCATTTTCAATCTCCTCCAGGTGAGTTTCAAAAGGTTTTCGCCATCAAACTTCTTGGGATTTGATTATGGGTTGATTAAAAGTTTGTGCACACTTTTAATCTCCTTGCTCCTCATGAACGAAGTGATATGACTACAGTCGGCGTTTTACACGAACTTTTTTCCTGTGCCTTGATTGCTTACTGCGTTATATATGCAATAGATATAGATCTTTCCACACTCCCTGTTTAGTTTGTCAGAGAATGAATGAATAGAATAAAAGTAATTGCAAAAATAAATGAAAAATACTATGGGCATAGAAATTCCAAGAGAGATGCACTGTGTACAAATTCCTTAATTTTTTTTCTCATGAACCCTTTTTTGTTATTGGTTTCAGGTGTGGGAAAGAGTTGCCTTCTTCTACGATTCTCGAATGGTTCTCTCACAACTAGTTGCATCACAAACATAGGGTGAGTTTTCCCAATTTCGGACAAAAATTGCAGAATCTTGTGTGCCAGAAGTTTCCTTAACATCACTAGGTCTACCCTCCCGATGCAGCATTGATTTTAAGATAAGAACCATTGAGCAGGATGGAAAACGGATCAAGCTCCAAATTTGGGATACTGTTGGTTAGGAGCGGTTACGAACAATTACAACCGGTAAGTGTCGTCGGAGCATTAATAGTCCGCCGTTAAGTGACGTCTGCTATTTTTCCGACGTTATTTTGATGTCACCCAGTACGACGTCGGTGTTTGGGCAGACGTCAAAGGTCAAAAATATCGAACGTTAAAAGGCTTTTTTATGTTAGTGTTAGTATAATGCTCTTAGCTAAGGGCATTATTATCATGAAAAATTAATGTAAACAGTGGCGAATCTTTAACTAAAAATTTTGGTGCTAAAATGTTGATTTAATTATTTTTTTGGTTCATTTTTTTGTTCAAAAATGTGAAATTGATCTTATATTTTTTTAGTCTCAATTTGGTCCCGATATTTTAAAAATTGATGTAATTTGATCATTTCGTTAAATATCTTAAAGCGAAGCAAGAATTTTTCATCAAAATTGACATTAGGATTATGTCAATTATACCAACTAAACAAACTATCTTCAATTTTGATGAGAAAACCTTGATCTGGTTCAAAAATTTAACGAAAAAGAACAAAATTGCATCATTTTTTCAAAATTTGTGACCAAATTCATATAGAAAAAAAAAATTGAAGGACCAACTTGATATTTTTGAACGAAAATATGAATCAAAAGAATAATCCCAAAATTTTTATATAAACTAGGAAAAACATTGTATTTACTTCTTTTTATGATAATAAAATTATAATTTTTGTTATTATTATAATTATAAAATTAAATACAAATATTCTTTAGAATTTTACTATAATCAATTTTCATCATAATGATTAGGTTTAAAAAAACAGTCAAATCAAAAAATGGTTAAATTGAACAAATAATAACTTAAAAGATAATATTAATAAAATAATTATTTTTATTTTAAAAAGGATTTAAAAGGTAAAATTGAAAAGTAAATGTGTATAAAAAAAAGGAATTCCTTTATATATATATATATATATATATATATAAATATCAAATTATATTAAAAATATTAAATTTAAAAAAAATATATTTAAAATTACATAAGATATAAAAAAATTTATGAGAGCCATGGCACCCCTTTGTCATAAAAAAAGGTCTGCCATTGATTGTAAAGATATCTTAAGTAATAATTCAAGGGGTTAAACATGTTTTTAGTTTCTGAACTTTACAAAATTGAAATTCGTCACCCCTTTGTCATAAAATTTTTTAATACATTTTAATATCCGAACTTTAAAAATGAATGGATATGATTTTTTTAATTCAATCACATTAGATTCTTTAAAAATGAATGGATATAATTGAGTTAAAAGAACTATATTCATTTACTTTTAAGTTTACGGACCAAAATGTATCAAAGTTTCAAACAATAACAAATTTCAATCTTACATCAAATTTCAAGAAGTAAAATCATATTTAACCCTAGTTTAATTTCAAGTTGGGTCAAATTCGAATTATTAAATTCTAAATTTAGGTTACAAAAGGTTATGGTCCTTTTTATTAGAAAAGTAATATTACATACTCTATTATATATTTTTTCTTCATCCATGAGAAGAGAAAACAAAAAGTAGTGCTTAAGGTTCTCTACAGTTGAAACATCACATGCATGCTATTAATTGCATGGTCTACATCATTCCCAATAACAAATTCAAATATGTTTCCACACTTTATTCTCATCATAAATTTGGGTATGAGTTCCTAATAGAGATGTCAAAATGGGTTTCAACTCATCAGCCAACACGGCTTACCACGGGTTTGAGCCGATTGAGTTGAGAAAAATTCATTTTTTTTAATGTGAGTTGAACTCAACCCAGTTCACTTAATCCACGGGTTAAACGGGTTCGCCAAGTTGAAGGTGAGTTGACCCATTTAACCCACCAACAATTTTTTACAATTTTTAAATTTTTTTAATAATTATTTATTATTCCTAATTATATAGGTTCACAATTTCATATCTTTAAATGTTAGAATGTTGCTTAATAATGTTTGAATAGTTTGAAAGTTTAATTAAGTTGATTGTCAAATTATATACATTGATACTTTAATCTTTAACTATAATTTTTATAGTAAATTAATCAAGCAATCGTCTTATAAACATTTATTTCTAAATTAGCATGACAAAAATATGTAGTTTTTTTATTTATATTTGGTTGAATAGCATGATAGAAAATGAGTAATATTAGCCATGTTTTCTTGAACTATATGGACACTTTCTTGGAAACAATTTATCATATATTGTTGGTAAGCATGATGAAGACATTAGTTATTGATTTTACTCTGATTGTCATCTCATGAGTTGTTTTAAAAATTATTTTAATATTTGAATACTTAAAAATAAATAAATAAATAAACTTTTTTATGTGAGTTCATAAGTTAACCCATTTAGTCCACCAACCTGTGATGGGTTGAACCGTATTACAAAATTTATTGCTCATTATAAAGTGAACCGGGTTGGGTTCACTCATTTTCAACCCAACTCGTGGTGAGCCAACCTTTGTGGGCTCACTTAGACATGTCTAGTTCCTAAAGGATTAACATATCATTTTAAGGTGAATTTTGGATTTATATGGGTAAACACATAAGAATTGAAATAGTATAGTAATTATTTATTATAAAATTGTTGTCCATCGGTATCAGAGCAATTTAAAGTGCATTCATGTATTTCTTTTTATGATTATTTTTTAAAAAACAAAAATTGAGTTTCGCACATCACCATTTAATATATATATATATATATATATATATATATATATATATATATATATATATGCATAAAATGTCGTTGGATATCGTAGGTTTTCATATTGATGATCAAAACCCCTCACGTATGCTATTCATATTGCAATTCATGTGGAACCTTTATTTTATTTAATTATTTTGTTTTCTATTTGGTAGATCAATATTCAAATTTTGGTTATAATTATTACTGCATTGTATAAAAGTTTAGTATTCTAAACGAGGTAAAAGAAATCATCAGTAACCTATCTCGAGTAAGTTTTTCATAAAAATGTTAAATACTTGTGTTTATGTTTATCTATGTGAATATTAATTAGCCTAAAAAAATATCAATACTTGTCTAATTGCATGTATATTTGTGATGTAAACTTGTGATAATTGTAGGATCTTGCTTGTAAATAATAAATCAATCCAAAGAGATTTATTTTTTGATATGTTATAGTATCAATGTTTGATCATTACAACAAGGGTATCAATAGATATTAATATTATTATCCAAAGACTTGATATTGAGAAGGTAATGCTTGCTCAAAAACAAATGTTTGTAGCTTATCCTTGTGAGTCTTTTCCATCTTTCCAAGACCCTTCCTCTAGATATCCTCAAGACCTGTCATTAGTCATAGATAAGTACAAAGATATTTTTCAAGAACCTCCTAAGGGGCTTCCACCCCTAAGAGGTGTAGAACACCAAATTATACAAGGCTCATTTTTGTCTAATAGGCTAGCTTATAGCACCAATTCCAAGGAGGCTAAGGAGATTCAAAAATAAGTGGGAGAGTTGTTGAAAAGGATGGGTGCGACATAGCATGGGTCCTTATGCAATGCCTATGATTCTTGTCCCTTAAAAGAATGGGAGTTGGAGGATGTGCATAGATTATAGGGTCATAAATAACATCATCATTAACTATAGGCATCCCATTCCTAAACGAGATGACTTACTTGATGAATGGAAAACCACCATATTTTCCAAGATAAACTTGAAGCGTGGGTATAATTAAATTAGAACTAGAGAGGGAGATGAATGGAAAACCACTTTTAAGACTGAATTTGGATTGTATAACTGGTTAGTCATGCCTTTTTTCTTGACAAATGCATCTAGTACCTTCATGAGACTCATGCATCATGTGCTTAGGAAGTACTTAGGCAAGTTTGTGGTAGTCTACTTTGATGACATCCTCATCTATAGCTTGTCTAGGGAAGAACACATGCATCATTTAAAAAGTGTGTTAGAGACCTAAAAGAAAGAGTCTTTGTATGCTAATTTAGAAAAATGCATTTTTGGGATGGATCATGTGTTGTTCCTAGGGTTTAAAATAAATCAACATGGTCCATGTTGACCCAAAAAAAGTGATCACTACTACAAAAATCACATATTACATCGGTTATTTTCTACATTTTAAATCGGTTATATCACTGATGTAATTTTCATTGATATAGAAAGTATGGCATGTTTACATCGGTCGTGCATGTAACCGTTGTAATATACTACTATACAATTTCATCCATCCATATTGACCATTTCATCACTTTCAATATTAACCAGCTACCAGAAACTTGATTTGTTAATCTAGCTACAAAAAGAACCAGCAATGTAATTTGATTCAAATCGTGTTTCTTCCTAATCTTAGTCAGTCTTAAAGATCTGCCAAATTTATTCTCATCATTCAATAATAAAAAAACAACATACTACATAATTTATTAATGGCAAAAATGCATACTCTACGATTTATTCTCAACATTGAATAATTTTTTTTTGAAAGTGCTATAATTAAAGAGGAGGAAGGCTAAGCAGCGACGCAAGGCAACAAATAGGGCTAGGCACGACGAAGCACAGAGACGGAGGAAAACAAAACCCTAAACCTAGGGTAGTGAAAACAGCGGCATAGGACAGTGGAAGCAACCAGTCAAGGCAGCAATGTAGGAAAGAGAAAGTGGAACCCTAAACCCAGGGTATAAGAAGCAACACAGCTCACAAATGTTGATCTCCTTTGGTGCAACCCAAAGGTGGAAGAGAGGTGGTCTCCTCCCGTGAGCAGCTACAACGACAATGACACATCACAACAAGCGGAAGTGGTATCCCAAGCAGCGAAAGCGGTGAGGTAGCAGAAGAGGCACACATGAATTTTGATGTGCTTTAGCCCAACCAACGTGGAAGATAGGTGGTATCCTTGAGCACGAGCAACAATGGTTGTCTTGATTGTGAGCGCGCAAACGATGAATCCTTCACTACGAATGGCGGGGACACATTTGTGGCTTTGGACCTCAAAGTGAAATGAAGATGGAAATGGAGAATGGGAAAAAAGATGTGCACAAAGGAAAAGCGAGAGTCAGGGTGGAATAGAACCCTGTTAAATTGGTTCTTCATTTAACAAATGTAGTATAGAATTTCTTTATTACAATTATGCCACTGACTTATGTTTAACATCAGTTTCAAAATAAATGATGTAAAATCTTGATGTTGAAACTCATTTTTGCACTAGTGGATGGCTATGAAGGAGTGGCCTATGCCAAAGAATGTGAGTGAGCTTGGATCTTTTCATGGGTTGGCTAGTGATGACCCTCTTTTCCCGTGGTGGCTGGAATGAGGAGGCTTAATGGTGTGATTCATTGGAAGCAAAGTGTAGAAAGGTGTTTTCGGTGGTGGGGATTGAGTGGTGATGAAGGAACTCTAAGAAGGTTAGACCAATCTTAAAGGAGAAAGGCTATAGAAGATTTTATAAGAAGCTCTAACTAGGTGACTCCAAGTAAAAATGTGGAGTGATCTCAACAACATTTCCTTACACATTCAAGAGTGATTTTACTAGTGGTGGAGACCTTCATTTATAGTAGAAGGCAAGTTCTAAATGCTAGCTAAATGTGCACCAGAATGGAATGCAAATGCACCACGAATTCCAATGAAATTGGCACCTAGAACTAGATCTAACTTCCTAGATCCACTCTTCACAAATTAAAGGCCACATGGCATGGCCACGCTTCCCACATTTGCACCATGTGAAACATGTGCAAGGCATGGAACAAGCTAGCAAGCTCTTGACCTTGCTTTTGAAGTTTTGGCTTGAATGAATCCAATTTCAATAGTTTGGTAAGTTATGATCCAAGCTACTTTCTAGAATTTTACAATTTATTTTGAAAGCATAGCCTAAACACTTGGCCCAATTTAAATCTAGACTAATGGACTAGCACAAGCTTATCAAATCTTGATATCTTCCTTGTCCCATGAAAATAGCATTTAAAGCCCATTAAGATCTTGAAGCTCCATCTTTTCTTATATCTTTCTCAGCATGCTTCTAGTGGTTGGGCCTTTGATTGGGCCTATGGTTGAGCCTAAGTCATCAACTAGCTTCTATAGAAGTTTTGCAAAACTTTAGCACCACAGTTGCCACTTTGAGTGAGTTGGTGAAGAAAGGTGTGGAATTCAAATTGGGAGTTGATCAAATAAAGACCTTTGAAACTCTTAAACAAAAATTGATTAGTGCACCACATCTAGTCCTTCCTAACTTCTCCAAAACTTTTGAAGTTGAGTGTGATTCATCCAATGTAGGTATTAGGGTCGTGCTTCTCCAAAAGGGATACTTCATAGCCTAGTTCAGATATAAACTCAAGGATAATCACATAAACTACTCCACCTATGACAAATAGCTTTATGCTATTGTGAGTATTTTGCATACGTGGCAACACTACCTTCTTTCCAAAAAAATTGTGATTCGCAATGATCATGAGTCTTTAAAGTTTTTGAAAAGCCAAGGTAAGTTAAACAAGAGACATGCAAGGTGGATAGAATTCATTGAACAATTCCCTTAAGTGATAAAACATAACCAAGGTAAGCCCAACATTATGGTTGACACACTCTCTTGCTGTCACAACCTTCTTTCTCTTATGGAAACAAAATTTCTTAGCTTTGATCACATTAAGGACTTGTACTCTCAAGATGATGACTTGTCTTCCATTCATAGTGAGTACCACCTAAGGGCAAACAAATACTTTACCTCCCCAATCAATATCTATTCAAGGGTAAAAGGCTTTGCATTCCCAAAGCGTCATTAAGAGCCTCACCCATTAGAGAGGCACATGAAGGAGGTTTGATAAGAGCATTTTGAGGACAATAAGAGTTTAGAAGTCCTTAAGGAACACTTCTTTTGGCCTTATATGATGAAGCATGTTGAGAAACATTGTGAGCATTACATAGCCTGCAAAAAGGCCAAGTCTAAGGCCCAACCCCATGGTCTTTATACTCCCTTGCCCATCCCTTCTTTGTAACATCCCTAAGGAATATTACGAATTTTTAATAAATAAATAAAATAGGAAAGAAAAATAAATACCTCAGTTAATATAATACCATTTCCCAAAAACACGGGAAATTTAAAACTTTAATATACATGTAATAAGAATAGGAGTCCATAATTTATAAAACTGAAATAATATTCCAATGGTTACATAATTATCTCAAAACCAAAATAATAAACATATATACAAAATCCCATGTTATCCCTCGCTCCGAGTCTAAGCATCTCCTGGCCCACCTGTCAAATCATCTGCTCCCGGATAACGAGTTATTCGATCATCGCCACACAATCACAGAAAGGGTGAGCTATGCATAATATATAAAAGATACATGATATAAATATGTCATCCATCCCAAAAATAACATGAATAAATATTTCATTGTTTTCAAATTACCCAACCATGATCTCATATTCCTTCATGAGTCATTTACATGAACTAGGTATTGGGACTTCACTGTGCTTCCACGAAACTAACCCATCCGTGGTCCAACCCTATGAGCCTATCCCGCTCATAGTCCTGCCCTACAGACTCCTCGTCTGTAGTAAATCATCCAAGCCTTCTCAACTTGGACCCGGGCACGCACGCAATCACCATACTATGGACTCCTCGCCCAATAGTAGCCGACGGGAACATAACAGTTCCCTGCCCATCGTGCGTCCGACGCATGTAATCACCATACTAAGGACTCCTCGCCCATTAGCAGCCGACGGGAACTCAACCAGTTCCATGCCCATCATGTGTCCAACCATCAAGCACATCCCAGACCCCTATTGGCCTTAGTCCTTCAAGCCCAAACACCACAAACACAAGCATATAATTCCTATCCTTTAGGAAATAACAAGCAAACGGTCCAAACAGTGCACAAACACAAGACTCTGCACCATTCTCGCTTAAGCCATGTCACTTCGCCCAAGGTAAAACCTCGGTCTCGCTTAGGCAAGCCCACCTCGCTTGAGCGAGCGTGTAATGTAACATCCCTGGCTACCCCTCCTCGGGCCCCAGAGGCTGTCAGGTTACTACAGCCCAATGCACCCCAACCCCTCACCCTTCTCCGTCCATTCATACTGGGTGGGTTGTTGCCAGTGGGAATCG
>Ga0214545_1008401_pt1 | contig 16491 bp, 10 predicted proteins | sample CNSS4metaG_FD_160064 | JGI IMG/M metagenome (GOLD analysis project Ga0214545, IMG submission 160064) | Root nodule microbial communities from cowpea collected in UCLA plant growth center, Los Angeles, California, USA - CNSS4 | ecosystem: Host-associated > Plants > Roots > Nodule | place: USA... | reverse complement strand
TTAAAATATATTTTAATTTGAATATTTGTTTTCCTTTTATATTTTTTTGAAATATTTTTTAATTTTATCAACTAAGTTTCATCAATGTTGTAGTTTGCAAATTTAATAAATGTTTTGGTTCTCATGAGATTTTATTTGGTATTCTAATCTAAAATGTAGACAATTATAATTTATTTCAAAATATTTGATATGAAAGAAACAATCATTTTCCTAATATTGAATATTTGATAATATTATGTTTTCTTTACCGTATTTTTTTTCTTTTATAAAAATTAATATTGAAGTAGTTAGAACACGGGTACGGGTATATGGGTACGAGATTATACCCGTTACCCGGTGGGGATGGGATGAGACAAAAATTTGATACCCGTTGGATTTGGGTATGGAAATGGGGATTAATTTTTTCTGCAAGAATGGGTATGGAATAGCGAAACCCGTCTCTGCTCCGCCCGTTGCCATCCCTAGACACACATGCTTGCATAGTCTAGACCTCCTGGCTATTATGTGTTTTTCAGCTCACTTTCCTCCTAAAAAAAGGAAAAAAGGTTGAAAAAAGAAAGAAAGTAAAGCTCAGTCAGGTAAAGAAAGTAAAAAAATTAAAAGTTGCAGCAACATAATCATGAATCTGTCTGAGAAATACAAGCAAATATTTTGGTGTGAGTTAAAATAAGTATGAAGATGACACACATTATTATTTAGGAAAAACTAATCTGGAAATAGTACTTTTGTCCACTGTTCACCACGTGCGACTTCACATCCCGCTTAGGTTGGAGGAGAGGAGTAACAGTCACTGAGGCAGTAGATTGATTTTTTCTAATTCTGCAGACATTCACTCACCTTGCTTTCTATTGAGGAATAGTGCTGACATAATTGTTCTGTGCATTGGCTCCTTAAAAGCTTCTTCACACAGAATCATTGTTTTGTTTGCAGCATCCATTAATAGGACTTTGTCAAAACTTCCTTTCTTGTTTTGTAGCTGAATCCTACAACGAAGTACAACTCATGAGATTTCAAGAAAAAGGAAGGAAAAAAACAAATCAATGCCTTACTTTCATTGAGAAATTTGAAGTAACATAAAAAGTAGGTGTAAAATATGAGGAACCAAGTAGATTGCAGGAAGGATGTTAATATTTATTAACTTACTTTAAACAATTGAGAGCACCCAAGTTCTGATTCTAAACAGTGAACCTGTTTGGTTTGTATTCTCATCACTAGCATCCCAAGATCTCTCTGAACCACTTTCAAAAGTGTTGCTGAAATTTTGTGAAAAAATAGACAAAACTGCCTCGTATCTGTTTAGGTAATTATACCACGTTGAACACAACAACAGAACAGGTAACACATACCAGACAACATTCTGAATTAAGAAATATAAAGTCACGTTTTACTAAAAGCATTCAAATTAAGCAAAGATAAGAAATTAAATGAGTTTAAAATATTCTTCTTTTTGGAGGAAATCATTTTAATCTATTTATTCTCCTGAAATGAATTATCGATAGTTTCTTTTACTGTCAAAGAAATTAATACAGTCGTTGAAGGTGAAATATGGACACTCTTGGACATAAGAATATATATGTATATATATATTTCCTTGAAACAAGAATCGCATAAAGTGATCAAATTTGAGAATTCGTCTTAATTATTACTTGAGATTTATGTTTAATGATCAAACACATTTCAAATTTCATGTACCAGAAAATATTTTCAATTAACAGACAGCGTTAGTGTATGGGAACTTCTTAACAGACTGATAACTGTTAAAAAGTTTATACTTCTGGAAACTAAGTTCAATAATTTTAGTTAGCTTCAATAGCAAATTTTATCCATAAGATATTATTGTTTCCCAATTTTCACCATTTAAATCGTTACTCTCACAGTTTAACACTGTAATTTTTTTTTTTTATTACATGTGTAACAAAGTTGTACTATTTTTTTTTGTAAAATGACTTCACTTTATCACGACTTCTATAAAACAATATTTTCTTTATTAACACATAATGGTAAATCTGTAGAAATAAAAATGCAAGATTGAGATAAGAGTAAATTTTTAAAACTGATCTTGAAATATGATAAAAAAATTTATTAATTTTTTTATGTAGTGATTGAAAAATTCATTTGTTATTTCGAATTAAAAATAAAAAAGTTCTAGATATAATATAAATGTATGAGAAGATAGAGTTATTTAATTTATTAAAATGATCATTTCGTCCTTTTATTTTTACTCGTGTAAAACTTCCATTAATTTATATTTATAACCATTTACCTTTATAAAATAAGCGCAGTGATTTATCCATTTTTTTGTCATAAATTTACGTCTTCATGTTCTATGAAGTATTCTTATTCTCTTCAGTGTTTAATTTATATTATTTATATTTTAGTTTTCAAAATATTAAATACTTTTAAACCTTTCAAGTTACATTTTACTTAAATCCTGTCTTTCTAAAACCAATTATGTTGAATTTGTTAGACACACTGCTTATCTCAATTTTATTTATGATTCTTTTTACTTATAAACGAGAAGTTCTATAAATAAAATATTATTTAACAGAATATAATTTCCCTTTTTCCTCTTTGTGTCAAATTATGAGAGTCGTGTATATGCAAAAAACTAACTTAAAACTAATTCTTAAAATAAAATTATTAAAAAAATTAATTCAATTGATAATTTCTAACTTCAATTTAATTATTATTTATGTTCTAAGAAACTCGAGTAAAATAGTATTTTTTAAAAATAAATACGATGGATAAAAAAGTTAATTAGATTGAAATGAAATTTAGTAGTAAGAAAAAGTCCCATTCTATATATAATAGGTTCCATTTCCACTGGCGTGGATTTAGCAACATGCACAGAACTTGGAAGAAAGCCCATTAGAAGAGCCCAACATATAGTAAGATTGGGCCAATTATAAAAAACACATTACTGCACTGGTCCACTAAACCTACGAGAGAGGTTTTGTCACTGACCTTTTTGAGACATCCACTGCAAAAGGAAATTTTAATCATATACACATGTATGTAATGTATGTATGTAGTAAAAAAAAATCATAAATACCAACTACAATATTTACTATCAACTTTTTGTATGCATTAAATTTCAATCTGACAATATTTTTATTATTTTTTAATAAATTTGATATCAGACAATATTAAAGAAGGAATTATTTGTGTATTTGTGATACATTATTCAAGGTCTTAAGATATAATAAGGTTTTTCATTTTTCAGGTGAAATGCTTAGTATTATATAATTAGCAAGCACAGGAGTGTAGAACTTAGGATAGTGAAGAGAAGAAAATGACGGAACGTTTGTTTCAAAGTAGAGAAAAAAATATTTTTTTATGAAGAATGAAACTTGACTTAGGTGATCATGTGTTTCCACTATCCTCATTAGTTTATGTAATATTTAAAATTTTACATTTGATTAGAAATAAATAAATATATATATATATATATATATATATATATATATATATATATATATAAATTAATGCAGATTTTATTTTATTAAGTTGATTTGTAAAATTGAATTATATTTAAAATTTATTTTATAATAAAAAAATATAGAGAAAAGTTGTGAAAAAAGAGAAATGACTTGTTCATACAACATCCAAAGTTAAGATATAAAATATAAGAATATCGTGCACTCATACAGCTAAAAAATAAAATAAGGGAATAAAGATTCCAAATAAGATTTGAAGATAAATAAATCAAATGGTAAAGAATCACTCTACGTCAAACTTGTACAACTTACCACCAAAAATTTTCAGTCATATTTTATACAAGATCAAACATTACTTATTTACAAATTAGATAATTAAATGTTGAGATGTGCATGCAAGCAACGTTTAATGTAAGGGGGAAAAAGAAGGGATAAGAAAAATAAAACAAATATTTGGAGATGGGAACGGTTAATAGTTAATACATTACTGAGTTATCGAGAGATGGATATAGTTTGTCTTTATTCTTTAATTTTATAAGTTTGTGTATCAACTCCTAAAAAAAAGTTGGTGAGCTGTTGCAAAATTAAGAAACACACGGAACCACTATGTCTTCATAGCTGACACGAACTAAGGTTGCAAATTATTATGTAAATGGATATATAGTTTCCAATTCCAAAGCATAGTCAAAGAAACACACTTAGGTACCTAGGTAGGAACAATATACATTGGATCATTCACATTATCTACAAAATCCTAAACTCCTATTTGTTTACATATACAGATTAATCCATTCCAAGGCGTTGATGCAGTGAGTCTCGGGCGCGTAAAACACATCATCATCATATCCATCAACTCCGAATACCCCAAACAATGCTGGGTCCACCACTTCCATAGATTGTGACTGTGACTGCGACGAGCTTGCGCTGTTACTCGGAACTCTTTCACCACTCTCCACCAGCCTCTGAATCTCCTTCTCCGCCTCACAAAGTTGATCTTTCAGCTTCAATACCTGCAATCCACGCATCAGAGTTATTGATCTCAGGCTAATGCCATTTCACGTGGGAACACATGGTACGTGTCTTCTTCGTAAGTGGGCCTCCAGCAGGCCCAACGTGAGTTATCCTAATAATACTGTACGGATCTTATCGAACAAATGGAAGAAACAGTGTTCTTTGTTGTCTACTAAGGTGGCAGTTTGCTGTTCCTTTTCTTAGTGGCTTTTCCTCTTTTGTTTTTAGTATTTTTCACATGACTTATCTATGGCTGAGAACTGAAGTGTGACTTAGGTTTCTTCGAGCCCAGAGCTCATATGCGCACGTTCATATGGTGGGTCTTAGTTTCCGCTTTCCTCTACTTTCTTTCTTTCTTTTTTGTTTTTGTTTTTTTCTCACCCTTTTGCTTTGCCCTGAAGAACCGGTTGCATGCGGAGACTTCTACATCCCTTTCAACATTTACGAAATTAAACTACTCCAACAAAAGAGACGACTTACAGAGATAAAGAAAGAATATGGGAATAAAAAATTTCCTAGGCCAACACAGATGTAACGTGATGACATGTAACCACAAATTGACGTTTCTGTTTTCAGAAAAGAAAATGACACACTATGCGGTGCTTCTGTTCAAACTATATTCATTGGTGGAAAACAAAGAAATTTCAATTTCAGACTCTCTAGGCAGCGTACTACCTCCACTTGTGCTTTCAGTTTCCACGATATTAGGCCATAAAGTCATACTCTCAGTACAGTTTTTTTTTTTTTTTCCGAAAAAGTTTCCTAAGCACAAGAACGAATATGGGCCAATGAAATGGCCCTCGCTTGTTAATTGTGTACGATTTCTCCTTTTAAAAATACCTGCGCTCAGAATAATTTTCTAGGAAAACCAAACTCTACCCTGAAGATATTGATTTTTAGTTAAAAAATAATAATATACCTCGGTCTCCAATCGACATTTCTCGAGCAAGTTGGCTTCATGGGATTTTTTAAGGTTTGAGTACTCTTCTTCTAGTTTTTTGTTCTTCCAGCGAGCTCTTCTGTTTTGAAACCACACTGCGACTTGTCGAGGGTCCAGACCAAGCTCCAATGCGAGCCTGTCTTTCCTCTCAGACTCAAGTTTATGCTCATTTCCGAAGTTCTGCTCAAGTAGATTAACCTGCTCCGCACTGAGCTTCCTCTTCCTGTTGGCTTCGGAGGCACCGTTCTCTCCTCCTTTGTTCTTCTTACTACGACGGCGTTTCGGCTTCTTGCTCTCCCCTGAAAAACAATGACACACACCAAAACTTAAAACTAAGGTCTACGAAGTAACCGAGAACAACGTTTGGACATGGATTCTGACCTTGTTGAGCAATTATTTGAGTGTATGGTGCATCGGCGGGGTATAACTGAGACATGAACATCATGTTGTCTTGGAAAGTTCGATGATTCATTGTGGTGTATGGTGAGTTATGTTGTTCCTAGCAAACTAGCTCGATCGCTCTTCACTGGCTTCGATCTCTTTGATCTCAAAACCAGTGTGTGTGTGATGTTATTTTCTTCTCCTTAAAAAGAGGATATGTTTTTAGAGAGACAACATAGCCCTTACGCATATTTATAGCTAGATGATGCCTGTCCACTTAGTTTGTGTTCAAGGATGTTGAATAATGCATTCTACCGAAATGCCCCAACTTCTGCACATATTTACAATCGGTGCCATTCTGTTTTTACGGTTTATTATTTATTACTTGTCAAAACTCAAGCCACACCAGCAAATAAAATACGCACGGACGCATCACAATAGACCATAGGGAAATTATACGTACGACGCATATAATAAGTGGTTTTCATTGTGTATTTACGAATATTTGGTACGAAAAGTATTCAATTATATATATTAATTTGGTCTAGGAATTTAAATGTTAAATAACTTTGTACTTTTATGTTGTAGTAAATATTTTTTTAATAAAAATATGTTTTAAACTTCTTATTATATACTTATGGACACACCAACGACAACTTCACCTGATAATACGAATACACAACATATTATCACTACGCTATATATTTACCTCGCACCATTTAAAAAAGCTACACTTTCGTCCTTTATTTGAGCAGATAATTCATGAAGTTGAATTTAAAACCTTAGTTTGTATGGAAATATAAACTAGTCTATTAATGTGCTTTTAAAAAATTTCGTAACTTTATTTTAAAAAAAATCATTTAAATTTGCAAATATTGTCTAAGAAATACCGTGGATTTATTTCTTCACGCATATGTAAAATATATGAAAAATGTATCAATAACAATCACTTGACTCCATTATAGGTGGAGTAAAATAATTCAATAGAAGTGATTTTTGTATTTATAAAGGAAAAAAATAATGAAAAGTAGTAAAAAATAATGTGAAATAGGTATCGTTCCTACCATGTTTAATAATTTTACATCACTTAGTGGTCAAGAACAAAAATAATTTAAATATTTCTGTCTTTCTTCATCTTTTGAATTATTTTTTAAAAACAAAATCGTAATAGAATTATACACTAAAAGACAGATATTACTTCAAATATATAGTGATTAACCTTAATAATAACAGGAAAAAGTCTTATGATATCAAAATATGATTGTTCAAAATGTCAGTCTCAATTTTAAAAATTCAAAGCAGAATAAGGAAAATGAGTGTAAAATATGAAATGTTAAAAAGCTAAGGTGGAATGATTAAGAAATGGAAAGTGAGGAAACGAAGAAGAAGGTGAAGGAAGGAAGGAAGATAATTAATTAGGTGATAAAGGGATTGTACAGTGTATGCAAAAAGGTTGAATGGTTTTGTAAAGCTTGTGTTTGTGTATAAAGGGAAGTTGTTTGGACTTTCCTGAATAAGAGATTTAGAAAGAAGAGAAGGTCAAGAAAATGATAATGGTGTTGTGTTGTGTGTGAAAAAGAAGAGAAGAGATGGGCACCAACCAACCCTTTGGGAATAAAGAAAGAGGGATGGGTTGTGATCCCAAAGCCAAGCACCTGGACCTTAATAAACAATCAACACAACTTACCCTCTGGATTTGGACATCTAAGCTATTTTTGTTCTCCATTTACATATATCACATATGTTTTCCCCCTAATCCTAATTAAGCTCTCTAACTTTCTTCTTTAACCCCATGCGTGGCTCGAGATCAGTGAACATCACCACTACCAATTAAACAACTTCCTCTCACTCCCTCTAACTAACCTTTATTATTTATGCGTCATTCTTTGTTGTGTGTGTTTGGTTTACATCAATTTTTCAATGCAGAACTAACGGTTTGTTTATGTGTATTAGAAAATCAATTTTAATCATTTTTTTTTTAATTTTTTATTTCATATCAGCAGTGAGAGAAGCATAACTGGAAACTAATTATCTTTTTTATATTTATAATAAAATTTATAAAAATATTTAATAATGCGATTAAACTAGGATGAGGAGAATATGTTTGTAAGCAGATTTTTTTAATGATTGATATTAGACAATGATGGAGTGTGATTAATTTTAAAAATTTAATACGAAAAAAAAAACTGAGTTTGAAAGAGAATTAAGGTGATGATAACGACAAAATCGACAAAGATAATGATGGATGACAATACAAAGAAAAGGATTCCCATTTACCATATATGCGTCCTAAAGTTGATGTACTTTTGTTCTCAAACTCATCTCCACAAAGTCATTAAAGACAATGTATCAATCAAGTATATAGCAACATTATACCAGTTCCCACTCAACAATGCAACAACAAAGTGGATAATTAATGTTATTTACCTTTCTAATATGTTGCAACGGGAGAACCACGTTGCTGGAGAACTCACTGCTGTCAATTCACAGAAGACAAAAATACAGGACAAAATTAAATAAAAAATACACCACATATATAAATCGAATCAAATTAATATATATATTTGTTTCGGTTACAGGGGTCAAACATATATTTTCAACACTCAACTCGTCCTTCTGATTTCATTGTATCAGCTTCCACCGTCCGATCTCTCTTTCTTTTTATTTGATTTCTTCTTGCTTCCACCTGTTCGGTTGTCCAGACAACAATCGGAGTACCTGTCTATGAGGCTTTGATGGGATTTTCTTAATTATGGCCAATTACTTTTTAAACTTGATTACTAATTTGCATTATCTTAATTTGAGAGTTTTGGTTTTATTATCCCAACCGATCGATAGGTCGTTCGTGCTGTTGAAGCAACCATATTTGTGGCGACAAAGTTCCACTAAGATGAACGAGCCATGGCTGCTCAATTTGTGAGCTCCCTAAAATGTGGAGAAACTGTCACATCAATAATCCATGAAATCATCCGCCTGTAGCAGGTGGTCTTTGACTGCATATCTTTAATCCCACCGACCCAGGGTGTGGATGGGAATATTGATAGGTCATTTTTGTTATGCACAAAATCTATATTGGAAAGAATGTTATATTCCTGAACTTTTTTCCCTCAACCTTCAACCCATAATTTCCTGTTAATAAATTACAAAACTCCACTCTCAACCGAGCTATACATGGAGGAGAAGTCCAAATTTACACTATTAAGCTTCATAATTTTTGTGATTACCATGGAAGAATATCAATATTCAACTAAAAGTAAAACGAATTTATAAGATATAAGTAGATATAAATTTTTTTTATAGGTTAAATTACCGTTAGAAATTTACATTATAAAATCACGTATTAACATTGACGTATAAAATCCCATAATCAACGTTAATCTCATACCATTATCTAAACCAGACATAATATAAGAGTACGTACGTTTTTCCCCAACAATAGCTCTGTAAAGCATATACCATAGTTATCATGATTCGCAAATTAAGGTGAAATTAAAAGCTTATCACGAGTACAGGCATGCTTTATACGAACATCACTTTAACATATAACCTAACCACAACTTTTGATAGTGTGTTTTCCATAAGTTTCAACACTCTTTTCATTAAAAATGGATTTTGGTACCTCGTACCATTTATTTTATATATGTTTTTCCGCTGAAAAAAAAAAAAGAAGAAAAAACTCACTTTAACATATATAACAGTACCACCATTAACCGCTTCATATATGAGCAAACACGAATTAAAGCAAGGTCTCTTACTATCTGTCATCTCTTGTTGGTTAGGAGGTGACATCAAATTGTCCTAAGTTTTCATAAATTTTGTGAATTAAGTTTATCAACCGTGAATGCTTTATATTTCATAAATAAATTGTGAAAAACGGGAGTTTGAATTTTATTGTCTGTGTGAGATTTTTATTATTAAGTGTGCTATAAATAATTTGAAAAGCGTAGAGATACTGTAGCGCAACACCACCAAACACCACCACTTTAGATATCTGACTTTCCCTACTTTGATTTTTTTTTTTTCTTACTTTTCCTAATTTTTGCCGTAGCCGTGGGTGTACAAAATTGGAGTGCGACGTGGCATCAATCTAGTCAACGTTTGGGAGAATATTCAGATTCAATGCTGGACAAGAAATAAAGCGTGTCCCCTTTGTAATCCTTCAAAAAGGTTTCTCTATCCTAACATGTCGCGATGGTTGAACTAGCACAAAAGTATAGACGGTGGGATCAGTGAATTCGCCAGAAGGAAAAAGAAAATTGGAAAAAAGTTACAATTTTTCTCTTTCTCTCTCTCTGAAATGCAACAATGATCTAAACTAGGTCATCTTTCAGGGGTTCCTATGGAGACAAAGGTTGTTGCAGTTTCAGACCTTTTCCTTTATCATCACTGTACAACCCCTATCCTCACCATTCATTCCTCACCTTTCAGTGTCGTACCAAATTGCATGGCCTCCTATCGTGTCATTTTTTAACGATCCACAGTTTTCCTTTAACAATTCTCAACGTGATTTCGAATAACTTTGCTTTTTCTCTTTTGCTATAATTAATCTTCTGCGTTATTTTTCGTCTTCGCTCCATTATAATTTAACTATTCTGCAACTATGCATATGTTGAAGTCACAAAATGTTAACAACACTGATCAGAGATAAACTTTATGTGCTGTCGTGCTACGACTCCCTGCTTCGAAAATGTAAAGTAGAAACAAGTCTATTCGTACGTACCAATTTCAAAAATCTCGCATGCCGCAATTCTCTTCAAAATTCATTTTTTTTTCTCTCCCATGAATGAGTATAATAATATCGTGCTAAAGTTATTGATTTGTGTATATTTTGGAATTTGTATAAATAAATGCATTATACATATCGTTTTAAATCAATAACAATATAAAGCTTTTATAATATAATATAACATAATATTCAAATTTAAATTTTGATGAATTATGTAACATCACTATTATTATATGACAATATTTTTAATCTAAAATCTTTAAATAATAAATTTATTAATTTTTATTCTTATTTAGTATTTAATTTTATTTTTTTATCTAATACAAAATTTTGACTCAAATTTGAATTATTTGCAACAAATTTAAAGTATATTTGTTAACATATATTTAAAAAAAAAAAACATTTACGAAGATTAAGAATCTGTTCTGTAAAAGAAGAGCACTAAAATGGGTAAAACTTAGCCTCTAATATACTGAGATCAGGTTTTACCTTTTGGACGGTTATCCTATGGTAGGATGTAAATAGTGTTGGTTCGGTAGACCAGGAATTCAAAATTTAGTTTGAACGACATCATAAAGAAACAACACATGACATGTTTCATTAATTTAGCCTTACACTATGATATAAGAAAAAGGAAAAAAGAAAAAATAATAAAATACGAGAAAATATAAAAATACAGCGCTATGTAAATGGTATTTAAGTTAAAGTTGTAGAGATATGAAAACTGAAAGAGAATAATAGGAATAAGAGCGAAAAGAAAAAAAGAAAGAAAAAGAAAATAGTTTCGTCCTGATGTGATGATGAAAGAGAAAGATAAAAAAGAAGTGAGCTGAGTTGTGAGGCGTTAATTGGTTGAGAGAAGAGGGAGTCGAGTAGTACAGAAAGTTGAAGCAGAGGCACGGGGAGAGAGTTGTGACGATAAAGACACATTGGCCATACCAAGGAGACGCACATGGGGGCAACTCAAGCACCTTAACGCGTGTCACTACCCCTTAACCACTTTACTGGGACCACGCACTCCATTCTCATTCCACGCGTAAGCTCTCTATTCATCTTCATACTGCCACAACACACACACACACACACACAAACACTTCTTCTTCTTCTTCTTATTTTTATTTTTATTTTTATTATTAAAATTTCTGGTATCAACTCTTTTATTTTTATTATCATCCCAGATATAATAAAAATAATAATAATTTGGTTATGTTATAGATATCCAATGAGCATGTGATGTTTTGTGATTCGTTAGCCGCCACGGTTGACATCGCCCACACTCAACATCCATTCCAGATTTACATATTTTAGCGTCCGTTAGTGTCGCTGTGATACATAAATGTGATTGGTGTTACTACCGCATAGGGGTGGGGGTTAGAAGTTAGTAGGGAAAAGTTACCTAATATGGTGAAAGTGTCTCCCCTACAAAGAGGAAAGACAAAGGGTGGTTGTCAAAACGAGAGAATAGGGTGGATTCAATGAACCATGACCCGAAAGCCAGAAAGTGCATGGGGAATTCGTCAACAGTGTCAGGAGCCATGGGGCACTCATTGGGATGGATGTTTACTTCTTCTTCTTCTTTTTTTTCTTATTATTATAATATCCTCACATCGTTTTCAGTCCAAAAGTGAGTAGCGGATGTGTTTTGTCATTTTTCCATTTGTGAGGGGGAAAGTTGGGATTATGCTAATGGTGGGTACAATAGACATATTTGTTTTCAGTAAAATAAGATAAGATGCCTCGTCAAGTTTACCACAGTTTATAACTGGATTTAAAGTAAAGATAAAGGTGGTGCTGCTACGGTAACAAAGGATAAGGATGAGCATGGTCAGCAGTGAAAATAAAGGAAACACAGAAAGAGATTCGCTCTTAGGTTTATATATATGTATTCTGCAAACCAGATCAACTTCATCTTCTGCTTAATTAATTAATTCATTCATTCGCCTTTTCTTTAATGGACAATGGATAATATATGCCAAAGAATATGCGCGTGGCACGGACGGGATTCCCTCCCTCATGCTTTTGAGTTGTTTTCTCAGTCTAATAATTCTCACTTTAACTAAACAACTCAATCAACTACTCTTAAAAAGCGCTTAAACAAGTGGGTGTCATGTTTATCCCGACACCTGCACCCCCTGTTTCCCATCTTCCAACTCTCATTCACCTTCCTCATCACCATTTTCACTTACACTCTGCATTCCCTTCATTCTGGAATATCATATTTCCTTAAACTCACTTCAACGGATCTCAACAAATTATATCTAATTACAACCACTTACTCTGTCTAATCTTATTCCCACCTTTTTCTTTTCGATAATTAATTCAACTAAACATACAGTGGTCCCGTTTTCATCAATTTTTTGTTTCACCACATTGCATGGAGTCATGACATCCAACACAACAACTCACACACATGACCCTTCTCTGTACCAATTTTTACCAACATCGTTTTATTATCACTTTCCTCTCCACCACCTTTTCTATGCTAATACTATATTTATGATACATATGATGCCATCTAATAATCTGTGTTATCAAACACATAAATGTGGAGCCTGTACATGTTGTTCCAATTTATATGCCTCCCCTTCATGCATACATAAATATATGGATAATGATACGATGATAAGGATATGTGCATGTGAGCAATGTCATCATCGCGAGGTCAATTTTGTTTGTGTTGTATGCGCCACACACAGTTCCCCTCCATGTTTCCCTCCTTCCATACTAATCCATTTCACGCTTTGGCCTCTGAATACGTGCTTAATTTAATTAATGTCAGTAGGCATCTCTTTTTAATAATGTAAAATCCAGTCATATTTTTGTGCAACTTAAACAACGGGTTTCCTTCTCTCATTTTTTTATTAAAAAGTTTTCTAGCTATAGATAGACCTAGTTTTCAACAACCCTGAATTGCGCCATAATTTGGGCCATTGTCTGGTTTTCGGTCAGCTGTGACTTAGCTTAATGGAGCTCTAACTTCAAGATTAATCAAGGGACTTGCCTCACGCACCCTACCCTGCACGACCCAATCACCCCATAACGCACCAACCGAAGCAGTGTCATTGGTTAAGGGCCAAGGAAAGGTTTATGTCAGCGCGTGCCTCTGTGTTAGAGAAAGTAAATCGCAATCAACCAAACCCAACCCCATTGGTGAAAAGATGCAAAGGTTGTACAGTGAAATACTAGAAGAAATATAAAAGACAAGGAAAAAAAAGGCATAAAGAAACCGAGTGCCGAGCTTTCGATTGGAAGGCAAAGCCCTAGCTAGTCGCTTTCCTAAAAAAGCTTCACATTTAACCACGAAGCACACACACATGCAAACATAAAGGTTGGATTATTCCCTATAGTTAAAAGCAAGAAATCTCCACACAGCTAAGTGAGTATCTTGGAGGGAGTTGTATAATAATCAAAGATTCTGGCTATTACTCTGATTGTTTAAAGTTTTTTAATCCCTTAATGAATTCCGATTAAAGAAGTAGCAGACGTACGAAACGTGGCAGGTGGAGTAGTGGGGATGTGGCGTTTCTACGTCCTTCGATTCCAATTTAATTCACACTCTTTAAGGGATTCCAAGCTGGCTGTGTCTTTCGTTCTGTAAACTACCACTGGGCTAAGCACATGCTTCCCACTCATGTTCTTGTTGTTGTTATCTAATCTATTCCTTCTTTTCTTTCTTTTCTCTTCCATTAACTAATGTCTTACCAGTACAAGTTAAAAAAACAATAAACACAGACCAAACCTATTCAAAATTACGTTAACAGCAGCATTAAAAGATTATGGAGCAGTGTAAAATAAACCTTCATTTTAACATCCTCAACCAATGTCTTTAATAAGAACATGATAGTATATAGTGATTAAAAGACAGTGCCATATTTGGGACATGTGTTGGGTACAAAAAATAGCCGGGTGTCCATCAAACAGATATGGAATCTGATGGCAAAATTACTTAGTTTGATTTATCAGGTGTCCTTTGATCCCAAGACAACTAAACAAGACTTCTCACCCGCTCTTTCTTGTACTATTTTATTTTCGCTTTGCGTGATGCATACCAATGTTTCGTGGTCCTTGTGCTCCATCACCTTCTTATTTTTTTTGGATCGTATTATGAAATAAACTTTTTAAGTCTGATTCAAACTCATCAAATTAGTTTGTAAAAAGAGATTTACGTTCGTTTATTCGTTGAACTAGTAGTTTGTAAGATAAGATTTACTTCCACTTATTTATTGTGAATTGGTTTTATCTTGGATATATTTCAGTGGGACAGCGTAACGCAACCCGGTGTTACTTTACTTGAAGCCTTGAATTCAACCACCACGTAATGTGAATGGAGTATTATAATATAGTGAGCTTAATTGACTTGAATTGGAGGAGATAAGGTAGCAGTATAAAACTAAATCGGGATCAGTGAAGCCCTGTTTTGTGTGCAGTTTGCATTTGGCAAAATAAAGAGTCCTTAATTTACTTGTTTTGACAACTGAAGAGAGAAACCAAAAGAAAAAAGAAATGAGAGGCCACGGTGACGGAGGAAGTCATGTAAGACTTTTCTTCTGTTTACTGCAATGCGTGGAACACATGCATGTGGACATATATTCTATATACGCAGACTTTTAAGGAAATACGTGAAGGTGAGAATTTGGAACAGATAGGGGAAGCGCAAAAGGAGATGAGACAATGTAGGATAAGGTCACGCGTTATGATACTGTCGTATCTCAAAAATGTAAGTGGCTGAATTAAGTCCCAAAGACAGTGTTGCTATGTTTTTCAAATCAAATTTTACATCAAAATGTTAAGGTAGTAATTACACGTGTACAGGCTTTGGTGTGATGGTTTTGGTGGTACCACGTGGGTTATCCATAATGGTGGGTAGGGTGCATTTGCATGGTAGGATTTGGGTGCCATGGCTATCAACGTTGAGGAAGTTGTTAAACCCTCGACAACAACGAATGACTGACTGGGCCTTCACAGGCCCAAAATGGATACCACTAAGTCACGGGGCTTCCCCTACACCTCCAAACAATTTTCTTTCACCTTCAAAATTTTTCAATTTTCTCACGGTACTCCTCTGACTTTTACAAATAAAAATTAATTATTATTCTCTCTCTTCTCTCCTGTTTATTCAGTGTCATTGCCCTCATTCCGCATAACAAATCTAATAAATTATCAGATTTCGAAATCTGATAGACAAATATGAAATTTTTTTCCAATTAAAGCAAAATATGTTTTTAAAAAATACAGAATTTCAAAATCTGATACACAAAAGTGAAATACATGTTAAATTAAAACACAAAAGTGAAATACATGTTAAATTAAAACACATTGGATTCCAAAATCCGGTTAAAATAATTATCAGATTTAGAAATTCAATTAAAAAGCTTACCAAAATTCCAAATCTAGTTAAGACAATTTCAAAAATTTAAAACAGATTTTGAAATCTGTACATATATATTTTAATGATGAGTAATTTTGGAATTCCGCATTTTTATGGGAGTGCAGTAAAAGAAGAGTGGGGAGCAGAAGAGATACCCTCCAACAATAACTTATTGTGGGCCGAATTGGATATTTGGACTAACTCCAATTCATGAAACAGTAGTATTAAGAATGGGGAAGTTGGATATTTGCACTAACTCATGAAATACTATTATTAAGAATGGAATTTCTTCGTGCACCTCCAAAAGTTCTTCTAAACCCTCAAATACTTTTCAAATTAAAAAAAAAAAAAAAAAAAAAAAAAAAAAAAACTCTTTGACCAGAATTGTGCAAATCATCCCCAAAACCGATTCTAAATATCCATTTTCGGTGAACGTTTCTTCCAAATATCGACATCAATTGAAGGATGTGAGCTTAAAAAATTATTTTGACAATACTATTTATAAATAATTCCCACTTGACACCAATTTTTTTTAATAAAATATTAATTTATTTGAATATTAAATAAAAATAATAATGTAAAATTATCATCATCTGAAAAAAATAATATATATATATATATATATATA
>Ga0214545_1008386_pt1 | contig 16510 bp, 9 predicted proteins | sample CNSS4metaG_FD_160064 | JGI IMG/M metagenome (GOLD analysis project Ga0214545, IMG submission 160064) | Root nodule microbial communities from cowpea collected in UCLA plant growth center, Los Angeles, California, USA - CNSS4 | ecosystem: Host-associated > Plants > Roots > Nodule | place: USA... | reverse complement strand
ATAATATATATATATATATATATATATATATATATATATATATATATATAAATATATATATATATATATATATATATATATATATAATAATGTCATAAAATATAAAAATACTTTTGTTAAAATTTATGACATTCTAATCTCTTTTTTTTTACTCATTTTATTCAATTTATTCTAAATATTAATAAAAAAAAGTTCGATTAAATCCCTCACTTTTTAACAAACCTATGTTAATGGTTTTAATTTATACATAATGCAATTTATTACCAATGGATGATGACAGTATAAAACTAATAACATCAATTTCAATATATTTAAGGTTTAAATTGTTAAATTGAAAAAAAATATCAATTTGATACATTATTTCAATTTTAAAATTTAAGGACTTGATTATATCCATTATCAATAAATAGATCAAATAAAAAAAAATACTAATAATAATATGACTAAAAAGATAATTAAGCCTAAAATATCAAACAAATGGCATTCTTTTATTATTATATTAATTATGTAGTTGGATTGACTTGAATGAAATTTGAAATTCATTTAACATGTTACACAATCTAATTCTATTTTTTTATCCAATTTTTAATCCATTAATTTAATTATCATTAAATTATTTATTTTAAATTTTTTTAATAATGTAATGTGATAATCTAATAATGATTAAAATAGTAAATTAAAAATAAATAAAAAGAATGTATGTCAAAGTATCATTGTCTTTCTATTTAAGTGCATTAAACAAAATCCAACTCAAAGAAGTGTACTTAGACCTAGTTGAGTTATATAAAATTGCAAGTGGGTACACGTCCCGAAACAAGAAAACAAAAAACTATTGAAAAGTAATTATAAATCACAATTTTTAAAATCCCTCAAAACAACTTATTTTTCATAGAAAAACAAAGTTTTCTTTATTAAATTTGAGCAGATGCCTCAAACATCCAACTTACATCTATTTTGTATAAAAAAATTGAAATTGGAAATATAGAATGTCCCAAACATGTTATTAAGCATAGACAAGCTAAAATTATTAAATAAATTAAATAGGTTAAATTTTGAGTTAAAAACCAAAAAGAAGAAAAACATTAAATAAACTTTTATATCAAGTAACTAAACTAATTTCAGATATTCAATTTATAAATTAACCTAGCCACTGTTTTTTCCCCTAGACAGGCCTAGGTCAAGCTTGTCTTTAATTCATATTTGTACTTCAAGTTATGACACTTTGAAAAGACAAGACTACATAGGCCATTGCACTGTTTTTTTAGAGAGGGAAATTTGACCATCATTTTTAAATTTCATTTATAATTTTTCCTTTTTCTTATATCACTTTTCCATTGAGGCTACCACTGGCTTTAGGATCTCATCTATTAAAATATATATATATATATATATATATATATATATATATATATATTATAAATGATGCAGAGTCCATTTTAAAAAATAGTACATAAATAATTGTAACTTGCACAGATAAATACTGTCACCAAACTGTGTCATAAACCAAATTCTCATTTTGAGCAAAGTCCTTTTTCTTTAAGATTTTTTATGTTAGAAATTACAGAAAATACATCATCTCATATTTGATATACACATATTGCAATTTGATTAGCTTTACCTAATTTATTGTTTCTTGAAAGAATTTTTCAAGAACCATTTAGAAGTGCTTGCATCTCAAGAAATAGCAAGAATTGAAAAGAAAATCTGAAAGAATGATCGATGTGGCAGCAGTGTTGTGTTTTACAACGAAACATGAACACAAGAAGAACGAAAGAAAAAGGTAGAAAGAAATTGAGAAAAGAACCTTGAGGCCATCAACAGAGAGAAGACCACTGAGGATGCATTCCTTGAGACCTGTGCCCAACACAATTACATCGTACTCTTCATCCATAGTATGTTGATTGATTGAGTTTCAGAGAAATTGAAATTGAAACTGAAATGCTGACAGAACAGGAAACGAAAACGAGGTTTTGAATTTGATGAAGGAGGAAATGAGAGGAACAAGGGATTTGCGTATTAAGTGTTTACGTTTTTGTGTGTGTGAAAGAGATTTGAAGCAGAACACGTCTTTAGCACAAGGTAACGAGACTAACGCTCCCCAAAATAACTCTTCTCATAATGCTATGCACACACGTGTTTTCTGTTATCAAACCATTTTATTATTATTTTTTATTTAAAACCCAATAATCTGCACATCTTTTATATTTAGTTTCATGTTGGATAATGAATGTCACTAAATTTTAATATTTTTTTCCTTGAAAAAAGTTTTAATAGTGGAGGGATATTATTCAGCTGAAAAGCTCTTATATATTAAAAGGGAGCTTATGTAGAAAAGTATATATAAATATATAGTTTTTAACCTTAACTTTTAAGTTATATAAGCATTATAAAACACATTAATTTACTCACGATATATTATCGATAAATATTTTTGTTAATAAATAAATTTTAAAGTCTATTGGATAAATTTTCGTTTATAAAAAAAAAAAAGAAGCATATAAAATCAACTTTAAACTTTTTACTTTTATCGTGCACTCAAAATAATAACGAAATTTCATGCAGGAGCAACGGAAATTCAGGTCGCTTGTGTTTCTAATCTTAGTTTCTTATAGATAAACTTTCACAATGCAAACTTCAACAGATTAATTTAGTGTGTGTTTGATTAGGCTTTATGTTAAGAAATGTTTACTTCATTTTTTTTTTCTAATGAAAATGATCTTTATCGTTATAATTTGATGTAGTATATGGGAAGTGTTAGAGGTGTAAAAAAGAAAGACTGTAAAAAATTTAAGTTTCAAAACATAAAGAGAAAAACTCAAACTTGATATGTTGGCTCAAAATATTCAACAGATTTTTGTTTACTTTTATAATAAGTTTTGATTCACTTGAAATTTAAGTTTTATATTCCATAAGGATTTGTTTTTCTTTCTAAACTCTCTTTAACACACAAAATCATTAAATAACAATCAATTTTAAAAATAAAAAAAAATTAATCACTATAATGATTAATTTGGATACCAATTTAATAAAAATTAAAAATTATTAGTATCTAAAATAATTTTTGTTATAAATAAAGAATTATAATTTGTCTGTAAATTAAAGTTTAAATTGGTTTCAAAGATTAACTACTAAATTTTTTTGATTCCAAAGTTTTAGTGGCTAAATATATATAATGAATTTATATTGGCAACATTAATATTCAATATATAAATTTGCATTCCAACATAAGTATTTGTTAGTATAATGTATTATAATATTAAAACTAGGTATGCTAATTACAACAAATATATAATATCGTAATGTTTATAATTAATTTACTTTTCAAATATCAAAATGGTAATGACAAATCGACAATCTATGATTTAGTATTTGGTTAAAGGATGTGGAGGACAGAAAAGAATGAATAACCTCTTCTATCTTTATTTAGCTTTCAATAAAAAAAAAAACACCAAAAAGAGAAACATAGATGTAAGAATCAAATTAACTTTTATGGTGATATAAACTATAGACATGATCAAAGCATCGACCACTAACTCATGAGTATACAGAAGATGAGTTAAGTACCATGCATCCCTTAAATTTACTTTACATAAACACTGCATTCAATTGGTTTTCAGTGAGACACACAAAGGAAGTGAACCCTGTCACTTCTAACATTCTACAATTTTGTTGATTATTTAAGGTAACCTGAAATCCACAAAGATACACTCTAATTAAATAATTTTCTCACCGATACTTTTAGAAAATATAAAGAAAAATAGTTAATACTCATCTACATAAAACAAGTAGTTAAGCCTAATTTCATATCCCTACCCTAACTTCATTAAAGAATTAATACATAAAGAAGTTATTTACTTAAAACAAGCACCCTATTATAAAGAACAATGATATTCTAACAACTAAATTTTGACAACTTTATCTTTTAACATGAGGTGTCATCTTCTAAGTAGTTTTTGAATATTGAGAATGAGAAAAAGAAAAAATAGAAATCCACTTAAAATATGATACTTAAGGTTGTAAGAGAAAATTATCAAAATTTAGTAGTCAAAAAATCATTTTCACTCGTAAGCTTGATCATAATGTATAGAAAAAGTAACTAACCCCAACTTGAGAGATGTGTCACTACAACCATCTTCAGGAAGATTAGATGAATTGCTAATAATGGATTCTGATGATTGCCTGTGTAAATGGACAAGGCTTGGCACCTAAATTTTACATGCATTCTTGAGAGATTGTGTGTAAAAAATATCAAAAAACACACAAGTTTTTGAAAAGCTTAAATCACCTGTTTCAATCTTTGGTTTTCCTGCATTAGTTCCGCACCCTGTATGAGCAACATAATCAAACATTGTAGCCGAGAGTTGCAAAGAATGCAGCTTTTATCTTCTTTCATCAAATTAAATACAAAAGGTAAAAGTTCATTCATTTGGGTACTATCTCTCAGACAAATTTTGAGAGCCACTTTAGTTAGATTATTGATACTAATCTATAAAGGATTTCTTTACTTCTTCTACTTCAATTTATCTTAATGTTTTGAATATGGATGATAATCACTCTAGAGGTGTACAATAAAGAAACCTACCTCCAAAACCTAATTGTAACCTAGCAGAAGAGATGCACAAATTGTTCAGAGAAAGAGTCATGCATGTGTTTGCTTTCTAAAGCAAATTATTTGAATATGTTTGGATGCACAAATTTTTTATTTATTTATATTTCATTCCAAATATTTAAAATCAATTCACCAATCTGAGCTTCGTTTTCTTTATTGACTATGAGATTAATATTTAATTCGAAATGTTATCCTTTCTTGGATAGTCTTCTGCAGAAAAAAAGTTAGGACTTTCAGACATCATGTTTTGCTAACAGAGTGACATCCATTAAATAAATTCTAATTCTTTTGATGAAGATGCTTTATCGAAGTAAAAATTGTTTTGTTGCCCTATTTATTTAATGAACAATTTAGATAAATGCATTTTGCTTTTTAAATAGAAAAATAAGTTGAAAGGAATATAAGTGTTCCCTAACATCAGTTTGACGCATTTGATATGATATGATCTGTGCACATATGTTGGGAGACAGACACAACGTAAGAGTACTGACATTTTGCCATCCACAGTTTTACAACTTTATCTTTCTTTATATAAATATATATATAATAAAAATGTATTTCGTACATCAAATATTTATAAACAATTACACTTATATTTTTGTTTTTTTATTTCTTTTTATTTAACTAAGTTTGATATGAAAATTTTAAATATTTTTAATTAATTTTTTATTAAATTTTGTTATTTATTGAATGCTCACAATATTTTACATTTTTTAGTTTAGTTTTGGGTTTAATATTTCTATGAATTAGGATAACATCGTAGTTATTTTATCACATAATTTTACTTATATATACTTTTAAAAGATTTGAGATTTTGTAGTTAATATAAAATAATACAATGGCTAAAGTAAAATGACAAGTAATTTTTTCTTTATATTTTTATTGAAATAGTGAAAACCTTCTCATCAATAGAGGTGACGGAAGAGTCTTTTACTTAAATGAAAGTCATAAAGAAAACATAATTAACAACTTCATTATCTAAGACATTTTTAATGAGAACAGTAAAAAATACTCAATATTAAGGACAATATCATTTTTTATTAATCATGGACACAGGTAAAAATAGCGAAACAAGATAAAAATCATATGATCCAATTAACAAAAACAACAATTTGTAGATATTTAATTGAAAAGATATAAAAAATTAAATACTCAATAGATAAAAAATTTAATAAGATTTCCTCTAAAAATACTCAAATTTATGTGTATTTAATGTTATCATTTCTTTTTTCCGGCAATAATTATATTGACAATTTATCTGCTAATGTACATCCCAATAGAAAAGTCAAATCCTATTACATCATGTCTCCTTGATTATACAATGATTTGTCAAGGGTTAAAAATTTTGCAGAACTTCAGCTACACCTATTGGGAATATCTTATTTCTACTTCATGTAAAACTAATTAAAATTCTAACACTTCATTCTATTTTTCTATCTTTACCATCTGTTATTCATAACCAATTTGGATGTTTAAAAATGTTTGATTAAAACAAATACTGTTTATATATATATATATATATATATATATATAACAACATATAACCTAAAATTACTTAGGTTATAACTAACAAATTAAAAATACTTTGATCAAGACTAATCTAAATTATTCTCCCTGAGATCAAGTTGAAAATGCTGTAATTGAAACAGTACAAAAGATATTTTGGTAAAAAACTAAAAACTGATAAAGGATTTTTAAAATTTCATAAACACATCTAAATATATCCCACTGTTTAAAGAACCAAAAATTTAACTTAAAATACAGTGATCAAACTGTATTACCAATTTTGACACATTGAAGAGCAAAAAACACAGTCAAAAAGCTGTTAAATAAGAAAGACAAAAGACAGGTTTCGCCCTTAATGCAAAAATCTTTGACTCACTTCACTGAGAGCCTCCTAATGTTAGAGCAGAAGAACCTGGTCTAAAGGATTTTCCTGAATACCATTATGCATGCAGCATGTACATTCCACTCATTTAATATGTTAATTAGATATAAACATTATGATAATAATAATAATAATAACGACAAAGTATATGACATTTGAAATGAATCAGAGATTTTGTTTATATTTTACCTTTCTTTTAAGGTTGTTGATCTCTTGCATAACTTTTTCATCCTAAAATACAATAGTATCCAATATGTCAGAAGCATTCATACGTTTCCCCAAAGTCATAACTAATCAAAAGAAGGTTGCAACATTGCAAGCATATAGGTTCTAGTCATGGATTTTAATCCCTTGTGAGAAATGAAGTACTACACACTACACTAGTAACTAATATTTTCATTTTTCCTACTGCAAAAAGGCTAAAATACTGAACTGTGAGCATCATTGATCATAGGGCACAAACCTTTACTTTTGAAACATTGGTCAAACCTCTTTTAAGATGTTCCTCAATTTTCTGCAGTTCTTGCAGTGTCAATCCTTGCAGATCCTCACCATTCAAATGCCTGTGTTAAAGATGGAAAAAAATGTCTGTGATATAGTAGTATGTTTATATATGCGACATATGAAACATTGCATGCATATATGTACCTCAATTCATGATTCTTATCTTCTACTTTCTTGCGCAGGATGTCGTTGGAGTCACTCTCAATCTGTGCATAAATTTAAAAGTAATCTTCAACATTTGTTATAATGCAAATAATGTCAGAGACAATTATACTTTTCTTTTTTCTTGCAGACACGAGATCATTAGCTCAATTTGCAGTTTTTCCTTACACAACCTGTCAAGTCCGAAAAGAAACACATTCATGCAACCACCAGAAAATTCACAAGTATATTTCTCCCTCTAATGTTAATGCCTTCCAAACAAGGGACAAAATGTTAGTATGAAACTTTTATCAGCAGAAGTTTCAATAGAACATACATGCATGTATGTTTTTATCAACTAATTCACTTACGTGATTTAAAGATAATAAATATTTTGCTTGATTGAATCACCATGGTAAATTTGAAATTAACATCCCCTTTCGTAAGTAAAATTTGGTCCTGATTGTAGTTGAAAAATGCTTGTAGACATGCAAGATGAATAGAATATTTAATTACCTTGGTTTTTGGAAGGTGAAATGAAATTTTGGTAGGCTTATGACAATTTTGGGGAATTTGATAGGTTCATGACTCCAAAAATTATTTATTTACGTAAAGTAATTACAGTGAAACTTGTCATTTTTAAACATAATCACTCTATTTTTGTTAGTTAATTTATTTTTCTTTTTTTCAGCTTCAATTTTTATATTTTTGGAGTGAGTCATTTAAGTGTTAAATTCTTTGTTCTTTCTATAAAATCTTTTAGGCTGCCAAGATACTTTGTGTACCTTCACTGAGGGATGATATACTTTTATTTGTTTCATCATTACTGATGATAATTTAGTTTCAACTAAATGAATGAATTAAATTAAACTATTCTAAATTTTGAACTTAACTTCAAAAGTGGGTTGAAAGAATTGAAGTATAATAGTTTATTATATAGAATGGGTTATGATTTTAGTAAATTAAACTAATTGAACTAGTATAATTGTTTGAATTATTTGAATTATTACCAGTGATATATTTTCCAATCCAATGAGTCATAATCCAATTTAGTTCAACGAGTCTTATTTGATAAGAATTCAGTTTTCCAAAACTAAAGTATAACAAATTAGTATAGTTTTTTATTAAATAATTTAGCTTTTACATAGTATACAAGTTATTCTTGAGTTATCCAAAAGTAGACAATTTATGATTGCAAATACAAATTTAGTCAAATGTATGTCAATATTTGAACATAAGACTACTGTAATGGAGAGGATATTATAGTTGCTTTAAAATGTCTGCAAAATTGTAAAGTTATGCCAAGAAGATTAAATTATATGATCTGAGGATAAAGTTATACAAAGTTTTCAACGAACTTAAAGCTGTAAAATTTGAAGACAACTAAAGGATAGATCGATAAAACCTAGGAAGTTTGCCAACACTTTTAAAATGATATCACGGTTAAGAAATCACATTTCTTCCAATTTTCTTTTGTGAACTTATTCATAGATAATGCTTACAAATTTTATTATGAATAATAATTTAAAAGAAATTGTTATCAATGTTTTTGTAAAATATTTTGCATGAAATACTTTTCACAATAAATTTTACACGAAACATTTTCAAAGCAAATTTTACAGATAAATTTTGAAAATTTTATAATTTTGTAAAAAATAATTATTCATGAAGAAATTATGTGCTTATTAAAATTCCTAGAAAAAAAAAAGGTTTTTTCTTACAAAATTTTATAAGAAATTTGCAAACAAAAAATTCTATTAAATATGAGAATCTAGTAATGTATGTTGCTAATGAATTAATAATGGGGTTAAACATAGGAAGTTAAAAAATGTATATATTATGGCTATGCTATGACCTATGAAAAAACATATACCAGTAATAATGTTTATATATATTGTTTTAAATGAATATGCATGGTTAAATAGTTGTCCTATATTATGTAATGTTTCACAGCAAAAAAGAAGGAATTAAGTCTTGAAAAGGTGTTAGAGTTTTCACATAATAACAAGATTGAAGCAATTGTCAGTAATACACAAGATGTCATAATAGAAAGGAGCTACAAATAAGCAAGTATGTTTTTGCATGCTTGTCTAAGACGTGTTTTTGGACATTTTCACGTCAAAATAAGGAAACAACGCAGAAGCTACCATTTGTTGCTTCTGACATGACAGAGAGATCCATTGTCGTCAAAAGTATAGCCAAATAGGTAATAAGTCTGACTTATAGGGCCAGATTTTTCTATCAGGACATTGATATAATTTTTCACTAGCATAGATTGTAATACTATATAGAAAGTAAGTGTAAGTTTAACCTATTTTCATAAAAGTACTTCGAAAAATAAGGTTTATCCGACTTATTAATTTTATCTTTAACCAGTATTAGGTGTCCAATAATGGAAACTAAAATTATGACGAGGAACAGGCACCCTACAAACGTGCTTCCATGTTACGATTGGGATGAATCCCCGATTTGATGACAATAACGATGTCAGAGAAGCAACATTATAACTGTGTTGTTTATACATTATCCTTAATGTCATAATCAAACACATTCCCCATAATGTTGCCATCATCAGACGTGCGCAGAATAGCATGTGGAAGCATACCAAGATCAAAACCCTAATTTAATGTCTTTTTGACTCGTCCAACACGTCAAGAACAGTGTTCCTCAAGAATAATGAAAAGAATAAAAAGCACGTTCCATTAAGCATTGTCCATGCATATAAGAGCTAGAATAACCACGCCACAAAACTGACAACTTTCAAAGTGACACACCAAATCTCTGAAGTTCGGTCATGATGATCGATTGATAAATCACACACAATGCATGCTGTGTAAATTTTACTTGATATGACATACAAATGAAAATATTTGGGATGACAAGTTTTGTCCCCTTCAAGAGAAAATTGATTACAAGTACCCTGATACATGGTGATTATAATCAACATGCTGAAACACAAGTTTGTGGTATTTCTATTACTTTTTTTTTTTTGGCACAATCAACCGAGAAACAATCCAAATTACTCGACTTCTTGAAATAAAATTTTGAATTACATTTGTATTAACTTGATTAGGTTCAAAAAAGTAAAAACGGGTGAAGATATAGTTCCAACAACAAAGCAATACTTGTTTGTAATATTTATGGTTTGTCAAATTGTGCTAATCACCGAAAATAATTGTAAGTGAGGAACCCTTTCAAAAACAACAGTTTAGGAAGAGGAGTTATCATGCATACACTCTGCATTTATTTTTATTGCACTCAATTTTTTCTTTCTACCTCTCCTCTCATTTATTTCATAGTACTACATGCTATATTTATTTCTTTTTCTCAACTCTTTTATTCATTTGTTTTTTTGTCTCTCTTCGATCTTACTTATGACGGAGTCTAAGATCAACTTTTCATACAACAGATACACATTTTATTAGATATTATGTGGATTTAAAAATGTATAAAAAAATCATACAACATATAATCAATAAAAACACATTAAATATTGCTGAAATAAAGTTATAGCAATTTTCAGCTTTGGATATGGAGAAACAATGTTTTTATACCACGCATATTTTTCTTGAATATAAATATTTTAATGGCAAGAATCGCTTAAAGTGCATACTGGTAGTATCTAAAATTATTGATATCAAGTACACGAATGAAATAAATATATTGAAGTAGCATAGGTTTAAATGTTTCATGGGTGTATCAAGAAAGTGTTCAAAGAGTTATTGATACTGGGTACGAGTACATGAAGCAAATTAAAGACACTTCATAGCTTCTTTTTTTGAGAAAGATATATATGTAGACACTTTCTCTAGACATAAAAAAATCCAGTGACATTTTGCTGGTTCGCTCTTAAAAGTGGTGATATTTGTACTTAAAGAAATGTAGGTCCCTACATAGAGTTCTGAACTTTCCAGGAGCATATAGAAAAAGGAGATATTGAGAATCAAGGAAAAGGACTTTAGCCAACGTATAATTACATGAGAAAACTCAAAACTTAAGGTAAAATTACAATATTGGTATATATAGAAACATGAAATATCTTTCACTCAATAATTGCACATGAGAAACTTCAGTTCAAGGTGAGATTATGATGTGAAGTTTATTCAAACATGCAAGAACTCTTTCATAGATGACCTATATCAGCAACCATATACTCCAGAGAAGAGATAAGAGGGGATTTGTTTAGCAAATAATTTACTTATTTTCAGCAAGTAAATTCTACTTATTGAACACATATGCACTGTGAAAGGAATAATCATTTATCAAGATGGTGGTGAAATTTACCTAGTTTCATAGGTTATAACTTATCTTGAAATAGAATTGATCTTCGTCTTCTTTTCATTTTGGTTAGTTTTACTAGAAGAGGTCTTGGTCTGGTCCCATATTTTTATCTTTGTGTACTCTTCTTTCTTTTATGTGCTTTTCTCTTCCAAGTTAATAAACAAATTCAGGATATATATATATATATATATATATATATATATATATATATATATATATATATCAACATCATTGCAAGCAACTACAATAGTGAGTTGATGTTATAATAAAGCTAACCTGAAGCTCCATAGAGGGACGATCCAATCTATGCATTGCTGAATGACGATCGCGCCTTTCAATTACTTGCTGCATACTGAAAAAAACACAACATTAGGTTTACATTTCAATTTCCCTTTTTTCCTTTGAGTTAATGATGCTCATAAAATTAAGAACTTCATATCATTTCAAAGCTCTGGTAGAGTTTATACAGATACGAATTTTTCACATCACCATGAACTAGTTCGAGTAACTTGTATTTCAGAAGAGATGACCATGAAATCAAAACACATTTCAAATATTTCGAATAAAACTACTCTTTAGACTTTTCAGCAAATATGTACAGTGCAAGCAAATTCCGAACGCAATAGCTGCGAGTGCTTTTCTGCAGAATGTGGTTCCAACTTCTGCAGCATAAAGTCCTTTATAGGGAAGTTTACACACCTAATGCTCCTAATTAACTGGTTTCAGAAAACTAAGTTGCAGAAAAATATGCAAAAAGAGAGTATAAATATTCAAAAATTCATTAAAGACACTGCTCTCGAAGAGTGAGAAAATTCATTACTCTTTTCTGATCTCCTGAGCCCGTGAAACAGATGTTATAATACAAATATTTTCTCTTTGCATTTGAACCCATATGAAAGAAGGAATTAACGATACTAAGGAAACAAAAAGGAGATGAATTAATAGATGAGAAAATGCAAAATGAAAAGGAAGACATTGATGCTGCAAATAGTAGAAATAGAATACCTTGAACTGGCATAATCAAAAAGCTTGCTAGTTGCAGAAAAGACTATGAGAGCTATGTCTGCATCACAAAGGGTTGACAACTCCTGAGCCTTCTTGAAAAGCCCTTTTCTTCTCTTTGAGAAAGTCACTTGCCTCGAACTGATGTTGTCGATTTTCTTGATCTGTATCCTCTTTCTAGTCATCTCCCTATCACACAACAACAATCATCCAAAACCATTACATCTAAGAGGGAAAAAGAAAACACTTTCTCCACAACAAAAAAATCCAACGGATTTAACATAAAATGGATCCAGATGAAATCATGTGAACACAAACAAATAGAGACCACTCGACCATTTATTTAAACCTTAAACTGCACTTACCCAGGAATTTAATTTGCTTTACTTAAAAGAAAAAAACAATGTTTTGGATATCATATATGGAAAGTGGGAGGTAGAGAGAGAGAGAGAGAGAGAGAGAGAGAGTGATTAAGAAAAAAAGAAAAAGAAAAAAGGTAACAAACCAGGTTCTTGAAATAGCAATCTGTGGAAGAAGAATCTTAGAGGAAGGAGCAGAAAATGGAAAACTTGAAGAAAAAGCAGTTGGAAGAGGAAAAAGTTGAAAGAGGAACTTACAAAAATGGTTGGTTTGAGTTGCTGAAATGGGTATTGGGAATAATAGAGAAGTGAGAAGTTGGTAACAGTTAGAAAGATAAGTGGATACATAGGATACAATTTGATGTGGGTGTGGGACAATACACTTATGCCTTTTATGGTCAAGTTGCTGTTCCTGTACTGCAAACTATTAAATTTATGTTTCCTTTTTTTTTCCCATTATTATTAAAATAAAGAAAATGATGTTTTCACAATCATGCAACAACCAATAAACCTCTTTTGAAGGATACCCTCGTTAAAACAAAGTAAACTTAAAAAAGGAAAGAAGAATCATAGAACAGGTGTCAGCTACTCGTATAAATGATTAGGGTGCAAAAATATTGTTATATATCCAAAAGTAAGCGTCAAAATACATTCAATTATTATCTATGCTAAAAAACTAATTTAACATATAATTTAGATATATCATACACTAAAATTATTAAATAGCAATTCATTTTATAATTCAAAATAATTAGTCAATTTATTGAACAAGTTAGACACTATTTTATATATTAAATATTTAAAATAGTATCTATCATAAATAAAAAAATTATACGTGATTTGTGAATTAGAAAATACCTTTTAATATATATAATTTACATATATCGTTTCAACATAACTGTATAAATATTCAAATATTTAATTTACATATATCGTTTGGCCTGTCCAAATCATTGAATCAGTTTGAATCGTCGGATCCGTCCGGGTTGTCGGACCCGTCTGGGTCGTCAGGTCGTCTGTGTTGTCATGTATGTTCGAGTCATTTGGTTCGTCCGGATCGTCGGGTCTAATCAGATTGTCACGCCCGGCCGGATCCTCAGGCTCGTTCGGATTGTTGAGCATGTTCGAGTCGTTGGGTCCCGTTTGGGTCGTTGAGCCTGTTCGGGTCGTTGGACCCGTCTGGATTGTTGAGCCCGTTCGAGTCGTCCTGCTTGTCGGGTCATTGGGCAGGTCCGGGTCGTTGGGCTTATTCGGGTTGTCGTGCTTGTCCGGGTCGTTGGGCTTATTCGGGTCGTCGTGCTTGTCCGGGTCGTTGAGTCTGTCCCATATATAATAATATTTTAAAAAAATAATATATTTTTCATGTTGAAGATGAAAGTCCATGGGTTGACCTTGACCCACAGGGCTTTTGTGGGAGTTTTGGCCCTGTGGACTTCTTTGATGTGAGCTTTTTTAGCCCTAACCCACATGGACCAAGGCCAAGCCCTGTGGGCTGGACCAAATTTACACCTCTCTATAACCTAATAAACTATGACTATTTTAATAATTTAAACGGAAACGATAATGAAGACAAGTATGGGGATGACAGATATGTACATACTCATCATCATCCCATACTCAATTGAAAACATTAAATATTACTTATATTTATACTCACACCGAATCAATGTAAAAAAATTTCGTCAAAACAAATATGGGTTTGGACAATACTTACGGAAACAAATTTGTTTTTCATCTATTAGAATGTAACATGTTAAACATGAGTTGTTAAGGGATTTACAACCCAAATCCACAACTTGCATGAAAGGAATGGATGGAAAGTGGCTAGATACACCGTATAAGTATATCCTTGAAGCATAATACACCCCTTTGAATTTCGTTTACGTTTGGTTCATGTAATACATGATTATGATTTCTTACATTGATTATGATTTTTGTAAAGAAAATCATGGATTTTTTTCGTAATAGGTTTTTTTCTTTTCATAAGTGTGATGTAATTTTGTCATACCTTAGTGATCTCATTTTTTTCTTTTTTTTCTTTTAGTAAAATCTTTATGTAAAGACGGTTATACTTAACATTAACATGAATTTGTGTGGATTATGATCTCTTACATACTAATGGATTATTGTAAATATTTTTCATAAAGTAAGGATAAAGAAGTAAATGTTTTAATTTTTTTTATCAGCAACTTTTTTAATTTTTTTAATTTAAAATTTATGTTAACTCCAACTTATATTTTTCAAATATTAAGTACATTACAACTTTAGTTAAATATTAAGTACATTACAAATTTAAATACATTTTAATTTAATTTTATAAAATATTATTTAATTTTTTATAAAATGTTAATTTTGTTTTCACATTTCTATCTCATCAGTTTATGTTTCTATTCTTTAATTTTCCTTACTTATTAATTTTTTCATTTCTTCTCTCGAAAAGAACAAGGTGCAAGTGAGTTAGAAAAAATTAAAAGAAAAATAAAGAAGTTTATTAAGAAAATTGAGAATAATAATATTAAACAACAACGAGTAAATACAGTTAATTAAAAATAAAAAGTATTTTAAATGGTTGACAAAAGTTTAATTAAAAATTAATATTAAAATTAATAATCTCATTAAAAATTAATAAAACTTAAAAGAAATGGAAGATATTATCCACTTCAAAAGAAGAGAAGGCATGAATGAGTAGAGGGTTGTAACAGTGGTGAACAGAAGAGTGTTGTAATGGTTGGGAAAAGTAAAAGTGATTGTATTGTTTTCCGAAAGTAGGAATTGATTTATTTATTTGGTTTTTCTCTTTTTGGTTTCCCACAAGACTCATTTATTGATGTCCGTACAGGTAGCCATCTTGACTCGAGGGCACGACAACGACAATTGATGCACCCTCGTACTCACTACCCTACCCTCGTACTACCTTTCTCTCTCACACTGGTCCTTATGCACTTCTTAATTCGTAGCAAAACCCATGCCCACAATTATTCTTTTATTTTTTTCTACTCTATAAATATCTCTTTATTATTATTTAATCTCAAATTACATTTTTCTTTTTGACTTTTCGATCATCTTACATCTTCTTCTACCTCACCCTTATTTTCTTCCAACCACCGATCAGATCATGTAGGTTTATTCATAGGCTTGCACGGGATGCACAGAGAATTTTTATTTAGATTAAAATATTTTTTTTTCCAATTTTTGTTAAGTTTTTTCAAATAAGTTCTAATTTTAGTTTTATTTTCAAATAGGTTTCAATTTTCGTCAATTTTGTTCAATTGGATCCTTTTTTGTTAACATCGTTTAAATCTTTAACGGCCATGAACAGTGACTGCTGCCACGTGTCACTTCGTGGTTTTTTTGAATCTTTTTTATTTTTATTTTTATTTTTTTTAAGATTTTTTTAAATGTACATGTGTCAACTCAGTAGTGTGTCACGTGTCACTTCGTGGTTTTTTTAATTTATTTTTATTTATTTTTTAATATTTTAAATGTCCACATGTCAATCCAATAGCGTGTCACGTGTCAATGTTCTATATTCAATTTGGTCCTTATATTTGTTATTTTTGTTCAATTTAATCCTAATTTTTGTTAACATTAACCAATCTTGTCCCTATCGAAGATGTGATCAAATTTAGTTTTTATATCAAAGTTATAATGATGTGAATTTTAATATATTATATAAAAATATTTAATAAAAAATGTGAATTTTAATATAAAAATTAAATTTGGTTT
>Ga0214545_1008384_pt1 | contig 16514 bp, 13 predicted proteins | sample CNSS4metaG_FD_160064 | JGI IMG/M metagenome (GOLD analysis project Ga0214545, IMG submission 160064) | Root nodule microbial communities from cowpea collected in UCLA plant growth center, Los Angeles, California, USA - CNSS4 | ecosystem: Host-associated > Plants > Roots > Nodule | place: USA... | reverse complement strand
GGAAAACACTATTCATATCCATTCATGACACCTTATCAATAAAATAACTTTCAAAAATGAAAAAAGTTTGAATACAAGGTTTATTCATGTTACTGTGTATTTTAGATAAAACTTGTATTATTTATTATTTTTATAAATATAATTATATGAATACATGTGATATCAACATTAAACCATTTTCAAAAATAATACAAGTATTCATTGTTTCCATATCAACACACACGCACGTGCACACACGCACACGTGCACACACGCACAACTGATAAAGTATTCAAGATATTAAATGACATTGTTGGACAAGAAAATATAATTCAAGTTGTTACTGATAATGCTGCAAATTTCAAGACAATTGGAGATTTGTTGATGAAAAAACAGAACAAATGTATTGGACTCCATGTGCTGTACATTATATTGATTTGATGTTTGAAAATTTTTAAAAGAATTTGAAGGTATATGAATTGACAATCAAGAAGGGTCAAATTACCACTTACATTTATGGAAAAACAATGTTGATTTATTTGTTGAAAAAGTTCACTAAAGGTAGAGACTTGATAAGACCGAGTGTAACTAGATTTGCCACGACATATTTGACTCTTGGTTGTCTTCATGAATTGAAGATATCATTATTGACCATGTTCAGCTCTGAGGAGGGGAAGACAAGCAAGTTTGGAACCTCACAAGAGGGGAAAAGAGTAAAACGTGTGGTATTAGACAATTGGTTTTGGAAGAATGTACCTACATGCTAGAAGGCTACTACCCTTCTTATGGTGGTCTTAAGATTGGCAGACTCAAATGTAAAACCTGCATTGAGTTTCATTTATGAAGAGATAGGTTGTGCAAAAGAGAAGATTAGGTCCAATTTTAACAATATTAAGAAGAAGTAAAATTTCAAACTTTTACTCATTCAAGGTTTAATTACTTATGTCTGAAATTAGTTTGGTATTGAGTGTAGTTATGAAGAGGTTTGGAGAATAATCGATGCTCGATGGGATAGTCAACTGCATAGGCCTTTGCATGCAGCTGCCTATTTTCTCAACCTCCACCTCCACTATGAACCTAACTTTATTTTCTCAACCTCCACCTCCACTATGAACCTAACTTTAGATGTGATGATGGTGGAGAGGTGAAAGAAGGATTGTATATATGCATGAGAAGATTGGTACTAAATTTTGCAGAAAGAAGAAAAATTAATTTGTAAATTGTTGAATTTCATTTTCCTAGAGGACTTGTAATTCTTTGGGATGTGAGTGTAATTGGAGCTCATTTGAAATGGTAATTTAAATTATTTATAATTTCCTTTATTAGGTTTATATCTATTAAAATTTAATATTTCATTTTAGGTTCATACAAGGAGAAGGAACCATTTGCATTAGAAAAAGATGACTGATTTAGTTTTTGTGATGTATAACTTGAAGTAGAAAAGTAGATAAATTCTAAAAATTGTTGCTCTTCCATTTGATGACATTGAATCTAACGATATGAATGGGTAACTGAAGAGGCAAATAATGTTGTTGTGATTGAGCAAGTTGAAGGTGAAAATGATGTTCAAAATGTTCCCTTGTATGAATCAACAACAGATCCAGCTCTAAATGCTTTTGATCTTGATAACATAACTTTTGATGCCAATTAGGATGTACAAGTTTCATCGGGGAAGAGTTAGATGAAAAGGATGGAGATAATGATGTAATTAGAAGATTAGAGGATTAATTAGACATAGACATTTGACATTTGAATTTATGAGATTAAGAACACTAAGATGATGGAAGTTCAAATTGAGATTATAATTGGGAAATTGGATTGAGATAGATTGAAGTTAATTTGAAGACGCTTTACTTCTGCAAAAGAATATTTTGTTGAAGGAGAAAAAAAAAATCAAGATGACTTCATTGCAAAGACATGTTTGTATGACTTTTTTCGATGTATGATGAACATATCCTTTCTTGCAATATTGTTGTTGACTTTTTTCGATGTATAATGAACATATCCTTTCTTGCAATATTGTTGTTGTCTTATTTGTGGCTTTTGTCGTTGCTGGAATTATGTGGTATGGTTCAACAACTCCAATTGAATTATTTGGACCTACTCGGTAGCAGTGGGATAGGGATACATCCATCAAAAAATATATCGAAGAGTGGGAACTAGACTAGTCAAAAATCAAAATTTATTAGAAGCTTGGTCTAGGGTTCATGAAGTAACGACGTTAATATATATATGAAAAGGACAGAGGAATCACCACCATATATAGTTTCTTAAGAAAGAATAGAAAAACCTTGTTTGGTAGGAAAACAATGGTCTTCAAAATTAAATTTGAGTTCTGAAATTGCTTTAGCATCTATCGTTGATCAACCTGTCTTATCTAAGACCGAAATATGACATAGGAGGTAATGTCATATAACCAAAAAAAACCTAGTGGAGTTTAAGAAAGGATTGTTTGGTAGTGACAAAGTTGAGCAAGTTCACTATAATTTACACAATTTCCTTAGTCCTAAAAATTCATTGACTATCAACCCTAAGCCATGAACTCATCTTGTCCTAAGTAAGCTGGAAGATTGCTAGAAATATATATCCAACATAATCTCACACAAAGAGCATGTTGAACAAGCTGTGCTAGACAGTTTGTTTGAGTTGACTAATACACGTGACTAAATACTAAGCCATTAAGACAAATATTATAAAAATTGAACTGTACTAGATGGGATGCACCCAGCCCATGCAGTAGTGCAAAAAGCAAGGGCAATGCTTGAAGGCCTCGGAAGCAAGCTACTGCAATTGAACCTCTCTCCCTTAAAAAATAAATTTAATATCATGTGAACCAATGGTTCACGTATCAGATATTAAACTGATAAGAACAGATACTACACTTGATCTTAGCCAAAAGGCCGAGAAAGGTATGATTTGCACTGAGTACGGATTCTAGTTTTATATTCTAAGTTGCAGCTTCTTGTTAGAGTCATGATGAAGGTGGGACTTTGTCACTTGAGATTAGGTTGGAGAGCACAATCATTTTTCTTGTATCCTTCTTTTTGTATGTATTGCATCCAATAACATGTTTTCCTTCTGGTAGAGAACTCACTGTCCAGATGCCATTCTGTTCAAGGGCTATTAGTTCTTCTGTCATTGCTTTCTTCGAATGTTCATACCATGAAGCATCTTCATAAGATTCTGGTTCAGTATGTGAGTCAACAGAGCAAATAACCTATTTGAAAGAAGACAGTCTTCCATAGAAACGTGATCCTTAATACAATATCTAGTTTTCTTTTCAGTTTTAATAGCAAATGAAGTTTGAAAATCTTGTAAATAAGCAGGAACATTTTTGTGTCCAGTAGACCTTCTAGGACAATTTTGCTCTGACGCAGAATCAAAAGCTTGTTCAGTATCAATACTATCAGATTTATTCAGATTATCAGGATCATCAATGTTCTGGGCATGCGTTATATGGTTTTCAGAATCAATGTTATCATTTAAGTTTTTACTCTTATGGACAGTAAGATCAAAATCATAATCCTTTATTTTCTCAAAAACAGGAGTAATCATCTTGTCAATAGAATTTTCCTGAGAAATAGTTTTGGAATGAAATTTATCTTCATAGAAGATAACATTTCTAGAAATATGAATGCAATGGGAATTTAGATCATATACAGTACAATGCTTAACATTTGGTTTGAACATGAGGAACATACCTATCCTTGCTCTGGAATATATTTAGTCCGATTCACAGAAATAGTAGACATAACACAAACATCCAAAAACATGCAGCTGCTTCATATCAAAAGAATTAACATATATCTGGTATTTCCATTGTCAGGATTACTACTACCCAGAAACCCATGTTTCTCGAAACAAACGAACTCACTGTGCCCTCCAACCTTTTTGCAGTAGGTACGAGTAGTAGTTGTATTGTTGATCTTATTCTCAGTTCCATTGAAGAAATTGTTCCCTCCATTTTGCCTCTCGTGTTGAACCACATAGGAAAAGATCTTTGAAATGGATGAAATTGGGTCCATACATGAGAAGTAACATTGTTGTATTGCTTGTTGAGGCCCCTCAAGAATTGCATAGCATGATCCTCAATCTTTCTCTGATGAATGGTAGTTGTGGGACTCTTACACAGGTGACACAAGGGAGATTGCTGGGTTCTCGCAGGGAAGTAAAATTTTTTCCTAAATGTTGTAGATGAAGGATTGGTGATGGAATTAAGAGTTCTTTAAAAGATTGGTAAGGCTTTGAACATTGTTGTCACTTGAGTTAGAAGCCACACGTCAAAAACCAAAAAAGTGATGGTTCACTCTTGGAGTGGGCGTGCCAACAAATTGCACAACACACAGCCCAACCAAGCATGATTAAAATCTGCATTAGATAAGTCCTACCCCAACAGCAAAAAATTGAATTAGTTGCACTACACATTCACAACTATATGAATATAAAAAAGATGTAAAGATCATTTGTGACCATGACATCATAAAAAAAATTGGACTGATCTAGGTGAGATGAATCATTTCCTTGATGCAGTGCAAATCAAAGGCGATGCTTGAGAGTCACTTAAGGCAAAAGGTAATGAAGATTCTAAAACAAAAGATAATAAAGTTTGTAAGCCAAATTAAATAGTAAAGATTGCAAAATCAGAAAAGTTTGTGTGTCACAGCTCAAAGCTAGCATATTTAACAAAAAGGCAAGGTTTTATATAAAGCCAGTGCAAGCGATTAACTCATAATATATAATACTTAAGGCACAAAGGCAAATAATATTATAAAAAGCTTAAAACTGATATAGGAGGGATGCACCAATCCTTTGCAAAAGTGCAAAATAAAGGAGATGCTCAAGTGCCACGGTAGCAAGCTACTGCATATGACCCTTTCCCTTAAAAAATAAATTTAATATCGTGTGAACCAATGGTCCACATATCAGATATTAAACTGATAAGAACAGATACTACACTTGATCTTAGCCAAAAGGCCGAGAAAGGTATGCTTTGAATTGAATATGGATTCTAGTTTTATATTCTAAGCTGGAGTTTCTTGTCAGTGCCCTGACGAATGTGGGACTTGGGAGATAGTTAAAACTGTGAAACTGATGTATGTGTTCAAACACACTCGTCCTTGGAGAAATAACTTGTTTGAATATATTTTTAGTTATTATGCTGTTTTTTCAATGCACTCTCTAAGTTCATACTGTCAATAAGAACTTAGGGATGAAATGTTTGACTCAAGTTCGAAGAGATTGAATCCAAATTACTTCTGAAACATAAATTTTAAAAAAATTATTCTTTCAGCTATGTTGTTCAGATTTAAGATAAAACTTGAACTATTTTAGATAAAGCATATTATATAGAGCATCATATTAATTGTAATGATCCTTTTGTAATTATCACTGTCTTTTTGAAGTTGATCTCTCACAAATACACAAAGGGGCGCTTATTCATACACAAAGTTGAGCTCTATTGCCTTTTGTAATTTTTCTTGAAAGAATTTCTAATTCTTTAAATAAATGAATTACTCTCTTAAATTATCTCATCCAAACATAAAGTAAAATGACATGTTTGGATGAGGAAATTAAAAGAAAATTGAAATTGAGAAATTTTAAAAAGGTATTTCAAATAACTAAAAAGGTAGAATTGTAAATTCACTTAACAAAAAAAGAAATTGAAATTCTCCAAGTTGTGAAATTGGTCATTAGTTAGGACATAACAATTCACAGGTACAAAAGGTCGAGTCGAGTCGGAGACGAAAGTTGAGTTGGGCTGGTCCGAGATGAAGGTCAAGTCAGGCCTGCTCGGAATGAAGGTCATGTGGAGCTGACTCGGGACAAAGGTCAAGTTGAGCTGGTCTGTGACCAAGGTCGAGACGAGTCAACTCGGGCCAAAGGTCAAGCCAAGTTATCCTGAACCTAAAAAGAAGACAACAGAACTTACTCTATTTGACTCTTTGATTAGGTAGTTGCATAGAGTTCCTCACAAAGATCACAATTACGGTTCTTGATCGTAAAAAAGGAGAAGAACGAGTGAGAGACAAGCTAAAGAGAAGTTAGAGAGATTTTAGAGTGTTTGGTTGTAGAGAGATCGTGGTTTTATAAAAATGAATTTTAGTTATTAAAACCTTTATCTAACTTAACCCTTTAATATTAAAATATTGTAGTGTTCTATTTTTAATAAAACCACCAATACTCTTATACCGTTTTACATTATTCGTGAACTATTCACCACCACCCAAAAAGCTTTGTGACCTTACATTATCCGTGACAAATGGGTAACAAATCCATGGTAATGTCATCCCTTTTCCACTTCGACACCTAAAATTGTTGCATCATACCACCTAATCTTAGATGTTCCACTTTGCTTTCTAACCCACTGATCTACAATCATCTCTCAGCAGCATCCTTGTTTAACTTATCATTTGTAGAAACACAAACTCCTCCCTTTGAACCTAAGAACTTCATCTTCTCCCGTCTTGAAATCTCTAGCTTTACCGGTGCCTAAGAGCCTTATGATAAATCTCAAATTAAAATCACATGATGACCTTTCCTTAACCATTTTAAGGAATTCATTAGTTATAAACATGTGCCTGCACTAATAAAACCTCTTCACAACTTTACTCCAAGCTTAGATCCCTAACTTTTATACTACCACTCCTTTACCATCAAACCAATAACTTGAATCCTTTTTCAGCTCAGAGCATCTACTATCACATTTTTACTTCTAAGATGACACCACTCCAAAGAACATAGTCTTTAAGAACTCAATTCACTTCCTTCGTCTTAAGAAAAATTTAAGATTTCGCGTCCGCATTAGTTTCCATTTCCTAATTTTTTGATCGAAAGATTGACGAGGTCCTAATTTCCTCCCAATCTCACATCAATGCTTGGAACCCCACATGCCATTGATGGATTCGTTGCCCAAGAGGAGGTAAATATGAACATAGATTTTACTCAAGATCAACAAAAACTGAATAAGATGCTTATTATGTATCAGTCTTTTAATTGTGTTAGCTTAGAAATGTAGCTTAAGATTTTCTTACGAAAGTAGAAAAAATAGGCAATATAATGAATTCAAGTTATTTGAGTTTCTTTTAGCAAGGGACTTACCTAATGCTTCATAAATGTGCCTGAGTAGAAATCATTTAATCATTTGATTGTCCTTGTTGAAAGTAATCAATGGTAAGCTGAACTGTAGTTGAATTTTGTGAAGTCAGATTTATGCATAAGGATTTAAACTATTTGGAAAACGTAAAATAGAACATTTTAATGTGGTTGCAACTTCAAAAAACTGAACTGAACTTCTCTTTGTGTGCATACAAACGGAAATTAGGAGCAGTCTGAATAAATATATGTCTGAGTAAATATATAAAAATGGGAAGTAGAAGAATTTTGAGATTGAGACTCTAACTTCATCTTACAACAATTAAAGTATCTTCTAGCTTTGCATTTTAAAATGGAAAGACTTTACGAGGACTAAAAATAAACTGGAATAAGAGGGTGCACCCAGCTCTTGCAATAGTGCAAAACAAAAGCGATGCTCAAGAGCCACAGTAGCAAGCCACTGCAATTGACCCTTTCCCTAAAAAAATAAATTTAATATCGTGTGAACCAATGGTCCACATATCAGATATTAAACTGATAAGAACAGATACTACACTTGATCTTAGCCAAAAGGCCGAGAAAGGTATGATTTGTTTTGACTATGTATTCTGCTTTTATATTCCAAGTTCCAGTTTCTTGTCAGATTCCTGATGAATGTGGGACTTTGTCACTAATTTGATATAACCATAGGAATATAATTTTACAGTTAAACCAGAATTTATGTATTATTATTCAAATCTGATACTAATAACTGACTTACAACACATTGTATTATTTACAGATAATTTACTTGAATATAAAGTTATAATTTATGTTTGTTCTTTTTCGGTGCTCAAAGGATGGTTTTGAATGCCCAAAATTGGAAGGAGAAAGTTTTTCTAAAAAAATCAGTCGCTGAATCATTGTTTAGTATTGTCTAAAACAAAATAGCTTTTGATGTTTGGTCCTAAGCAAGGACTTGACAGTTTGAACAGTGTTCATGTAGTTTTAAAAGACCTTACCAAATGTAAAATTTGAATACAAGTTTTAGCTATATTATTCAATATTTTAGATAAAACTTTATTACTTTTAGAAAGGAGGAACAAATCACCAAAGATTGATCAATAGAATTTTATGGTTGTGAAGTCTAAAAAAGTTGATATACATAAAAGATTCGAGAGAGCTATTTGATATGACTAATAAGTATCATTATAGTTAGACTCAAAAAAGTGTGTCTTTGATGAGAGGTACTGCCTCTCATTTGGAAGAATCCAAAAAAAAAAAAAAAAAAAAAAAAAAAAAAACTTTGTTTGACAACACATGTCTCAAAAATTTTACTTTTTCATCTAAAACTTTCATTTTCTTATGATTTTACGTACAACTTTTTGCTCCTATCAGACATCAAGTTCAACATTATGTGTTATTTTGTGTTTTGAAGAGCTTCATGGTGTGGTATAAGATGTTTATATGCTTGTATCCACCTGGGGAAGAAAAAAAGCAAAGACAATGTATCCACTAAAATAAATTTTGAACAACTCTAACTACAGCAAGTAAACATCTTTTCTTCTTATCTGTAAACCAAATTAACTGACTAGAACATATATAAAAAATTAATTTAACAACGTGTGAACCAATGGTCCATATATAAAATATTTAACTGACAAGAACAGATACTATACTCTTAGCCAAAAGGCCGAATATTCCGAACTACATCTTTTTGTCAGAGTTCAGATAAATGTCGACTTTGTCCCTTGATTTAGATGCTTCTGGAAAGTGCAAAATAATTTCAGAATTAAATCACTCATAAGTGAGTTCAAATGATATTCTTCTTTATAGTAATAGTTTCCTTGGATCTGTTATTGGCTACTATTGTGTTTCATTTTCATACTATCTAAAGAAATGAAAATGATAACAATCCAGTTTCATCGATCTCACATGTTTGTAGTGAGGAAGAACTACAGAACTATGTTGAGTCTCAGATACCATAGTTCAACTGTTTTGAAAAGGATGCAATAAACTGTTGAAGAAGTTCAAAGCAAAACAGTCTCATCTGTTCACTCTTGCAAACATTTCATCACTTATTATATTATCTGTTTTTGATGGTAAAATGTTTGGTTTAATTTCAAAATAACAGAGTGTCAACTATTATTTAATAGAGAAGACAAAGCAACAACTTATTGAATCTACCTTCCCACAGCATGCCATGATTTGTAGTGCATAATGAATTTTTGGTGTTTATCCAACACATTATATTGTTTCCTTAGGAGAACCGAAAACTGTGAACCATGTCCCAATTTGGCCAGCTAATCGTCCAAACTTATGAAAATGGGATAATTTTCCATCAACCAAATACATGGCAGCTTATAGTACTTGTGAAATGTCTAATAGAAATGTTTACAAACAAAGCCTACATTTTGTAAGATATACACGAAAAAACAAATATATAATCTAAGCAATAAAGTTCTCACACCAGCAAGATTCATATTAAGCTACTTCTCACACTGTTGTTTCATTTTCTTTACTTTAGGATGTAGGATATAATTACCATAAAGTTCGTTGTTTAACCGATCACAGCTTTAAAACAATTGTCTTCTTTTCTTTTGTGTGGAATATAGGATAATTGGATGAATTTAGGAAAGACACAACGTCCTAATTTTTACTCTACTATCTGGCATAGAGTAAACATTTGAAACTGTTCAAATCTTGTAGTTCTGATCTTCCTTTGCAACTTTCTAGTATTCAGAGAATGTCATTTTCTACTGTCTTCTCATAACCAGAATTTTTGTTACTACTAAAAACTGAACTTCCATTATGTTTCTATGTTGGACATTTTGATGTCCTTGTGTGCAATACACTCTGAACTTTCAATATCTATGCACCGTGCCAAACATTATTCTGCATACACACTGAACTTTCGATATCTATGCACCGTATATGAAATACATCAAACATTTTGCATATATATATATATATATATATAAAATACTGATATTCAGTTCGCTATTATGCATCTTGTCAAATACACATATATATTCAATACATAAAATTGTTGGGACCAAACATATTCGCTTGATGGTGGCACCTTTGTCCATCAAGGATTTTGCTGCTCTGGTAGAGAAGGCCATAGTAATGGAGAAGATGAAGCGTGAGGTGGAAGGTCAGTGCCCACAGCAGCCATAGCCGCCTCAGAGGATCGGTGGACCATCTGGGTCCAGGCCCAGACATGAGGAGCGGAGGAGACCGTATGATAGACCACACCATCAGCCTCAGGGGTCTAGGAGCTTTTCTCCTCAGCAGGGCCGAGTTCGGTGTTACACATGTGGAGGACCCCACCCGAGGTATGCTTGTCCGCGTAGGGAGGGTTACCTTAGGTGCAACAACTGTGGCAAGGAAGGCCACTTTGGGAAGGACTGTCCCAACCTTGTCAGGGCAGCGACACGCCCTCCAGTTCAAACACCCCATCAGCATCAGGGGAGAGACAGAGGCAACAGGCCTCAGGCGACAGGCAGAGTCTATGCCATGACCGGAGCTGAGGTTGCAGGTTCAGGTAACCTTGTTATATGTTATTGTGTGATTTCTAGGATGAGATGTTGTGTGTTATATGATTCTGGAGCGACACACTCTTTTGTGTCAAATGCATGTGTGGAATGGTTGGGTCTGCCGATGCGCGAGCTGCAGTGTGAGCTTGCGGTGTCTACTCCGACGTCGGGTTTGGTCAAGACATCGTCCTTATGTGCTAGGTGCCTAGTGGAGGTAGAGGGACGCAGGTACAGGGTGAACTTAATTTGCCTACCTCTACAGGAGTTAGAGGTGATCTTAGGAATGGATTGGCTCTCTGCCAATTGCATTCTGATAGATTGTCAGGAGAAGAAGTTGCTGTTTCCCGACTCAGAGGAGCCTGAGTTAGTGTCTTCTCAGGGTGTTATGAGGGAACTACATGATGGCGCGCAGTGCTACATGATCTTCACACATATGGAGGTGGAGAGAGGAGAGGCAACGTCAGTGATACCGGTTGTCCAGGATTTTGGGGATGTATTCCCGGAGGAGGTACCAGGATTGCCTCCCAGTAGAGAAGTGAAGTTCTCTATCGATCTAGTGCCGGGGACAGGTCCAGTATCGATGGCTCCCTACCGCATGGCTCCGACAGAGTTAGTTGAACTCAAGAAACAGATAGAAGAGCTGATGGAAAAACAGTTCATTTGACCCAACACTTCGCCTTGGGGAGCACCAGTGTTGCTGGTAAAGAAGAAAGATGGGAGTTTACGTCTGTGTGTGGAGTACCGGCAATTGAACAAGATGACGATCAAGAACAAGTATCCACTCCCGAGAATCGATGACTTGATGGATCAGTTGCATGGGTCATCGGTGTTCTCGAAGATAGATCTGCGATCGGGTTATCATCAGATTTTGGTGAAGGCTGATGATGTGCAGAAGACGGCCTTCAGATCCAGATACGGCCACTATGAGTATGTGGTTATGCCGTTTGGTGTGACCAACGCCCCGACAGTGTTCATGGACTACATGAACAGGATCTTCCGGCCCTTCCTAGATAAGTTTGTCGTGGTCTTCATAGACGACATCCTTATCTACTCCAGGACTCAGGAGGAACATGCAGAACACCTGAGGTTGGTGCTTGGTGTTTTGAGAGAGAAGCAGTTGTATGCCAAGTTGTCTAAGTGTGAGTTCTGGATGGATGAGGTTCAGTTTTTGGGGCATGTGATATCTGCTCAGGGGATTGTTGTGGACCCAGCAAAGGTCGAGGCAGTGGTAAAGTGGGAAAGTCCTAAGTCAGCCACAAAGATCAGGAGTTTTGTGGGCTTAGCAGGCTACTATAGGAGGTTCATAGAGGGATTCTCCAAGATAGTGACACCTCTGACCTTGCTTACTCGGAAGGATTAACCTTTCACTTGGACAGATAAGTGTGAGGAAAGTTTCCAGGGGTTGAAGAGAAGATTGATTAATGCTCTGATACTAGTGATTCCGGACATGGGGAAACCGTTTGAAGTCTACTGCGACGCGTCTCATCTCGGACTTGGTTGTGTCTTGATGCAAGAAAGGAAGGCAGTGGCGTATGCTTCACGACAGCTTAAGGTGCATGAGCGTAATTACCCCACTCATGACCTTGAGTTGGCAGCGATAGTATTTGCCTTGAAGATCTAGAGGCATTATCTTTACGGTGCTCAGTTTCGGGTGTTCAGCGACCACAACAGTTTAAAATACTTGTTCGATCAGAAGGAGTTGAACATGAGGCAGAAGAGGTGGATGGAATTCCTAAAGGATTATGATTTCGAACTCCTATATCACCCGAGGAAGGCAAATGTGGTGGCAGATGCTCTGAGTAGGAAGACGGTACATACAACACATCTTATGATAAAAGAGGTAGAACTACTGGAGAAATTCCGAGACATGAGGATACAGGTGGAGTTAGGGTCCGAGTCCATTAGGTGTAGTACCCTTACTATATCTAGTGACTTCTTGGACTCGATCAGAAAGAGGCAGTTGTTGGATGCTGGTCTGAACAGAGTTAGAGAACAGCTTGGTTCAGATGAGGCTAGAGATTTTACTTCGGGTGATGATGGTATACTGCGGTTTCAGGGTAGGGTATGCGTACTTGATGATGCTGAGGTGAGAAAGTTGATCCTTGAGGAAGGACACAAGAGTCGTCTTAGCTTGCATCCTAGCATGACTAAGATGTACCAGGACCTCAAGGAAACTTTCTGGTGGCAGGGGATGAAGAAGGATGTGGCACAGTTTGTATCCGCCTGTCTTACTTGTCAGAAGGCGAAGGTGGAGCACCAGAGACCCGGGGGAATCCTACAGCCTTTAGAGATACCAGTGTGGAAATGGGACAACATCTCCATGGACTTTGTGACTCATCTTCCACGGACTTTCAGAGGACATGACACCATCTGGGTGATAGTGGACCAATTGACCAAGAGTGCCCACTTTTTGGCGATGAACTTAAGAATGTCTATGGCCAAGCTGGCCCAGTTGTACATTAAGGAGATAGTAAGACTTCATGGAGTGCCCTCGAGCATAGTTTCCGACAAAGACCCGCGGTTCACATCTCGGTTTTGGCAGACGTTACAGAGTGCTATGGGTAGCAAGCTCACTATGAGTTTAGCGTATCACCCTCAGACCGATGGCCAGTCTGAGAGGACGATCCAGTCGTTAGAGGATTTGTTGAGGACATGCATATTGGACCACCTGGGAGCTTGGGATGAGGTACTGCCTTTGATTGAGTTTACCTACAACAACAGTTTTCATGCGAGCATTGGCATGGCGCCATACGAGGCTCTTTATGGTAGGAGGTGTAGGACTCCTCTTTGCTGGTATCATGATGGAGAAGCGGTGTTGGTTGGACCCGAGTTGTTAGAGCAGACTACCGAGAAGGTGAGGATGGTGAGAGATAGGATGCAGGCTTCCTAGAGTAGGCAGAAGGCCTATGCGGACCGCAAGAGGAGGCCTTTGGAGTTTGCAGCGGGAGATCATGTATTCTTGAGGGTGACCCAAACCACGGGCGTGGGAAGGGCTCTCCGTTCAAGGAAGCTTTCGCCTAAATTCCTTGGCCCGTATCAGATCACGAGGAGGATCAGACCGGTGGCCTACGAGATAGCTTTACCCCCGCAGTCGGCGAACCTTCATCCGATGTTTCATATGTCACAACTGAGGAAGTATGTATTCGATCCGGCCCACGTGTTGGAAGCTGAGAATATATAGATCAGGGAGGATCTCACAGTGGAAGTACCACCCATCGCTCTTGAGGATAGCAAGGTTGAGGAACGTCGTGGAAAGACCGTTAGTCTTGTTAAAGTCATCTGGGATCGGAGGACGAGTGACTCGACTTGGGAGTTAGAGGAGGACATGAGAAAATCATATCCACATCTGTTCACCTGGTGAGTCTTTATTTTCGAGGTCGAAAGTTTTTGTTGTTGGAGGGAATGTAAGGCCCATTAAAATCTTGTTTACGTAATTCTGTCCTTAATTTTAAGGGCTGCCCTGCAGCAGTGGGCCTAAAGGCTGGCCCATGATATAAGAACCCTTCGCGTTGCCCTAATTCCACATCTTTCATTCATTTTCAGAAAACCAGCCGTCACCCCTTGCTTTCACAGGACGCCCTGCTAGGGTTTCTCCCCATGCTTTCTCGAGCTAGCTCCAAACCAGTTCCAATTCCACGTAAGTGCCCTTTTCTAGATCGTTTGAGTTCCAGTGCTTTCCTTTGTATTTTCACCGTTAGGGTTTCGTATTAATCCGCCATTGTCCCATGTACCTCCTATTTTTCAGCTCTTTAGTGTGTTCCGAGGGTTGCGGTGCTAGTGTCGTGTCGGTAAGGCTTCAGTTGGCTCTGTTTCCAGGTAGGGAAGCTAGAACTCACTGGTGTACTTTGTTTTCGCTGCTGTTTTGCTCTTGTGTTGAGAGTCCTTAGTTGGTTTGATGTTCTGAAGGTGTGTATTGGCTTGATGTGTTGTTTTGGACTAGTGGGTACGACTGCTCCAGGAAAACAGTGGCGAGACCTGTTAATCTCGCCCGAGCGAGCCAGTCTCGCCTAGGCGAGATGAACAGGGAGCTCGCCCAGGACTTTTGCGCGAAAGGTCGCCCAGGCGACCAACTTGACTTTTGAGCGAGCGAGCATCTCGCCCAAGCGAGAGGGGTCTCGCCTAAGCGAGATCTCGCGAGTGCTTCTGCTCCCTTTCTCGAGCCCTCGCCTAGGCGAAGGGGGAGCTCGTCTGAGCGAGCACGTCTCGCCTGAGCGAGACCCCTCTGCCTGAGAGAGGTGCTGGGCGAGACAGTGTTGTGTAGAGGTGTTTGTTTATTTCTGGATGACCTGTTTTGAGTGGGTAGGGATGTTATGATGTAATTTATGTATATAATGGAGCATGAGGTATATGTAGCAGGATTCATGAAATTTAAATGATGGGTTTGGTATGAGTTTTGGCATGAGAACTAAATGAGATTGTTATTACTAAAGTGACATGAAAATGAGATGAGTTGTATTTTATGAACATGAATGGACTATGATGAGTTGGAATGGGTTGGACCTGGAAATGTGAAATGTAACGACTTTAAAGGTTGACATAATGAATGCACCCTTGCATGGTGAATCTTATTGGACTGTATGATTGTATTTTGTTTGTGTCAGTGCATAATTCCTTGGGGTCTCTAGGTGAGACTTTCAGGGTCGCGCTTCAGTGGTCGGGACGTAATTCCATGGCCCCTGTTAGTGGGTGTTCATGGTGGTGTCCCATCTGTATAACTGGGTAAGGATTCAAGGTAAGGTTGCATCCTAACACTCTGAGAAGCCAGTTAGTCTCACCTAGAGCGGACTGACTCTTGTGGTGAGGGTAGCAGGAGGCCTGAAATCCATTAAGGGCTAACCTTGTGGTGAGGGAAATTTGATTCATCGTAACACTTGTATTACATAGCTCAGGATCGAGCAGCTCGGGGGTGAGCAGAGGTATCCACCATAAGTGCAAGCATCCGCTGAATCCGACTAAGTTATACGTATCCGGATGAGTCGAGTCGAGTCGTAGTGTAATGATTGAGAGTCATAACATGTTTGGTTGATGTTTGAATATTGAAAGCCGAGAAATATATTTTGATTGTATGATAAAAGTGTTGTTCGCTCTAGCTTACCCTGTGTATTGTATGGTTGTCTTGTATGTGGTTCTTCTTTCTTGCGATGATTATTAATTTAATTGATGGGAGCAGATGGGCGAGGTTCCAGAAGTCAGCAAGGAAGTGGAGATTCTGCTGCATAGTCCACGTGGACTAGTTGTTATTTTCTGCATGAGTTCATTTAGGGTTGCGACCTATGTATCCACTAACACAAAAAAGCCCTTTAACGTCCGACATTTTCGACCTTTGACGTCTGCCCAAACACCGACGTTGTATCGGGTGACGTCAAAATAACGTCGGAAAAATAGCAGACGTCACTTGACGTCGGTCCTTTTGGGAGTCCGACGTTACTCAACGTCGGGGCCAATAATAGCAGACGTCAATTTTCGCACCAGAAAGAGGGAAAAACGTGAGCAATTTAACGTCTGTCAGGGACTTTCAGACGTTAAATAACGTCGGCCCTGCAACAGTCAGACGTTAAATTACGTCGGCCCTGGTACAGTCCGACGTTAAATTACGTCTGTCAGGGCACACCAGACGTCAAACTGCTCCATTTTTTTAAAAAAATTTGACTGTTTTTACAATATCCACACACCTGAAAATCAGAAAATTCCCAGAACAATTTCATAAATCTTTCAGCACAATTTTAGAGTTACAGTTATATATAATAGAACTAAAGTTTCAAGATATATTCTAAACTAATATAAATAACAACAAACTACAAGTTTCAACATGAAATTCTTGTACAATAAAGTTTTTAAAACGAGTTCTAATTCATGTGGTATCAACTCCATCTCTCCAATAGATATGCTGCCCATTCTTGTCTTAGTGTGTGGATAATGTCATCT
>Ga0214545_1008381_pt1 | contig 16518 bp, 22 predicted proteins | sample CNSS4metaG_FD_160064 | JGI IMG/M metagenome (GOLD analysis project Ga0214545, IMG submission 160064) | Root nodule microbial communities from cowpea collected in UCLA plant growth center, Los Angeles, California, USA - CNSS4 | ecosystem: Host-associated > Plants > Roots > Nodule | place: USA... | reverse complement strand
TGTTTTCAAATCCATATTTATGGTCCACGATCTCAAACGACGAAAATCGTCCCGCCAAAATGATACCCCAGACCAATCGACACCATCATTACGAAGGATATGACACTTCAAAACGACGGCGCCAAAACTTTTTCGATTTGACCAACTGGCACCCCTTCACCTACCTTCTGACAGTTACAAATTCTTAGCCTTAACACTGTTCACCACACTTAAAGGTTGGGGGACTGGTGTATCACACCTAGCCGATTTCACTAGCACATTAAAACATATCACCCTTGGTCGACAACTCATATCGGACAAGGCTGGGGGACTAGTGTACCACACCTAGCCAAACTAGACCAAACAAGTAAACAATATGCATATCAAGGCAGCCAAGTATCCAGCCTAGTCCGGCTTAGCCTAACCTACACCAACGTAAGCCATCATGACAAATAGCCGGCCTAGACCGACCACTCCAGCATATCCGCTAAGTTTAGAACCTAGGCCGACCACTCTAACGAACTCAACATAATGGAGACGTCCACTTCCAATAAACCTTAAGGGCCTGAGTTTGGGCCCTGGCCCACTCGCAAGCCCCACCTAGAGCCCAAGTCAAGGCCCAGCCCATGAAATGGTCAAACGTCATTAATGCTCTATAAATACGCGTGGACCCCATCATTTAAAGGTACGCATTCATTAATCACTGATTTGACTTTAGGAGAACTTTGACTTACTTGAGCTTCGAAGACTCTTCTGCAGGTAACCCTTCCTGGTCCAAGCTAACATGTATCAACCGAGAAGAGGCCAACTGAGGAGATAGCGGACTACATGGTAAGGTGACGCTTGTGCCTAACCTATCTTATTTGTTCTCTGCAGGAACAAGATCATTACAAGAAAACTCTTAAATAATAACCAATTTTAGTGACAAAATATTGTTAGGTGCTATAGTGACCTATTTAAATACCAATTTACAAAATAACAAATTATTGGTTACTAAAATAGTCACTATTATAAATAAAAAATTCTAATTCGTTGCAAAATTGATACTAATTAATTAGAGACTAATTTAGAAACTAATTCTTCTGGTAGTCAAAAACCTTGGTATAGCTAATGTTTAGTGTTGAATTTGTAAACTAATTCTTTTGGTAGTTGTTTCTGCGGAGAACATAAAAAGATAAGTCAGACACAAACATCACCTTACCTCAATCTACAATCTCTCTAGTTAGCTTCTCCTCGGCTCGCGTATGCCATTCGCTGGTATCACGGCTTGGATTGGCTTGGACCTAAGAGGGGTTACCTGCAGAGAAGACTCTAACGCTCAAGTCAGCCAAAGGATTCTCAGAAAGTCAAATCTCGTGATTAAGGGAGTAATGAATGCGTACCTTTACTTTTTGGGTTCCACACGTATTTATAGTTTATTAATTTTGTTTGATCTTGTCATGGGTTGGGTTATTGATTGGGTTGTAGGTGGGCCTGGGCCTGACCCAAGCCCCTTTAATTCAATGATTTGTTGGTCTTAGGGGGTTTGTCTCAATATTCTAAGTGTGGAATGGTCGGCAGATGTCATCTTGTCCGTTGATTCATTTGATAACTGTTTGCATACTTGTAGGCTATGTTGGCGAATTTTACCGTATAGTCGTGTTAGGCCGCCTAGGTGCAATACACCAGACCCCCAGCCTATGTCAGTATAGCTATAGCAGCAAACGATGAGAACTATGAGCAGTTTTGTTGGGTCGCCTAGATGTAGTACACCAGTCCCCCAGCCTTTAAGTGTGATGAACAATGTTAAGGCTATAGTCATAATAGGTGGTGCTAGGTGAAAATGTGGCAGATGTCAGAGGTCTAATCATAAGGGTTTTGTGCCGTTATTTTAAGTATTGTGACGTTTTGTGTGCATTTGTGACTATTCGTGTGTCTTGTAACTTTGGCGGGAAGGAGTTGTAGCGGTTCGGATCACTATTTATAAATGTGGTTGTTGTTTAAAGTTTGTTTATGTTGGTTCATTTGTAAGAGATCTGAGAGCAGTGATTTATGTGTGTTAGAGTTGTCCGATAAGTTCTGTGTTCTTGTTGGCATCTTATTATTAAAAGAGGTATGTCTAATACTGGTGATAATGTGTCATTATCTTCATCGAGTAGTGGGAGTGGACGGTCTAGGGAAGATGGGAGTAGACAGTCTGATGATGGGAGTGGTGGTCCTGCGGTTGGGATGGGAAGGATTCCGATGGAGACGTTGACTGAGGTGAGGGAAGACCTTCTAGAGGAGATAGCGGAGAGTAGCTGGCCGGCTAAGGCCGATTATGAATGGGTCGCTACAGATGTCCATAATCAATCTTCATTATTTAGATGGTCGAGATTGCTTAAGTCATGGTTGAACTATACTTTTATTGTGGGGAGAGATCTAAGCCGTGATATAGTGTCTTTGGAGCGGGTGAATGTCGCTGAATGCCTTTGTCACAGCCAAGAGGGAGCGGTTCAAAAGTTTTTCTACATGTATATGTGTCATTTTTCACAATTGCACGTGAGGCTACCATTTGATGACTTTACATGGGGGTACTTCGTCTACTAAACGTTGCCCCTACCCAGCTGCATCCGAATAGCTGGGCGTACTTGCAAGCCTTTCAGGTTCTCTATTGCTCGTTATACATGCAACCTTTTTCGCAGGTGTTTTTGTATTTCTATGACACAAGGCCACGACATCCGACAACATGGTTATCATTGGTGAATAGGCCTAGTATAAGTAGACTAGACGCGTTCACCCAGTCATTCAAACATTTCAAGGATGGATTCTTCAAAGTAGTAGTGAAGGAGGCCGGGAGGTCGTATTTGGTACAATAATCAGTCTAACTGAAGTAGAATTTAAGATGAGATATATTCCATGTCTTCGGTATTTCTTCTCCTGATAGTGGTTCAAGTTTGTAGGCGTCGCCTCCTGCATCATCACGTATTCGGTACGGGCCATCCCAATTGGCGGAAAATTTTCCATCCTTCTTTCTTGCGTTGCTGACCATTTTCCAAACTAGGTCTCCTCTTACAAACGACTGTGGGCATAAGTTCGCGTTATATCTCCTGGCAACTCTCTACTTAACTGCCATGTTGCAGATTTGTGCCTTGGCTCTTAATTCGGGTAGTAGGTCGAGGTGGGTGCACATATTTTGGAGGTTCTGGTCTAAGTCGTATAATTCTCGACATAGAGATGGTTTGCCAATTTCTACTAGAATCATGGCCTTTGCGCAGTATACTAGGCTGAAAGGGGATTCGTTTGTTGTGGATTGGGGGGTACATCTGTAGGCCCATAATACTTCCAATAAATCTTCCGGCCACCGGCCCTTTGCGATATCCAATCTTTTTCGCAATTCCACTAGTATAACCTTGTTCGTAGCTTCAGCTTGGCCATTGTTATGCGGATGTTCTACAGAGCTGGTTACGTGTTCGATATCGAGGCTGGTGTAGAACTTAGCGAGCTCTTTGTCTATGAATTGTGTGCCATTGTCGGTTATGATCGTATGTGGCACGCCATAGCGACATATGATATCTTTCCAGACAAACTATTGGACTTGTTGAGCATGATGGTGGCTAATGGTTTGGCTTCTATCCATTTGGTGAAGTAATCGATGGCGACTATTAGAAATTTCACTTGGCCTTTACCTGGGGTAAAGGAGCCAAAGATGTCCATTCCCCACTTTGCAAAGGGCCATGGGGAAAGTATGGAGTGGAGTTGTTCTTGCTTCTGATGGATGAGATTGTCGTGCTTCTGGCATGGTATGCATTTTTTGACAAAGGTGTGGTAATCTGATTCCATGGTTGGCTAGAACTAGCTGGCTCTGAGTATTTTGGTGGTCATGGTTCGCACGCCGGAGTGATATCCGCATATGCCTTCATGCAGTTCTCTAATTTCGTAATGGGCTTGCTTGGTTGTGACGCATTTGAGGAGTGGTTGACCATATTCGCGCTTGTATAAGTCGTCCCCTATCATCGTATACCTTGCGGCTTTAGCCAGCCAGCTCTTGTTAGCATTAGGTGGGGGTTACCGCTTTTGAGATACTGGATGTAAGGAGTTGTCCAGTTTTCAGTGTGGTTTGGGTCAAGGTTTAGGCAAATGTTTGTTGTAGATGGTGCAGATAATGTTTGTTGTAAAAAGGATCTGTGTCGGTTTTTTATCTTAGTGCTGGCTAGCTTAGATAGGATGTCGGCCTTGACATTTTGACTTCTGGGGATGTGTTGGACGCATATACGATCAAAAGCGGATTAGATCACGTTGCAAACCAGATGATAGTATTGCAAGAGGGTAGGGTCTTTGATTTGGAATTCTTCGTTTAGATGGCCTACGGTGAGTTTGGAATCGATCTTGCACGTGAGTGTTTTGACGCCAACTTCGCGTGCGAGGGATAAGCCGACTAGGATGGCGTCGTATTCAGCTTGATTGTTGGTGGTTTTAAAGGCGTAGTGGAGAGATTTTTCGATGAGGATGTCGTTGGGGCCTTCAAGGACGATGTCGGCATCTGCATCCTCTGGGTTTGAAGAACCATCTACATAAAGTGTCCACTGGTCTTCTTCTTAAGTGTGTTGGAGGTCGTTGACGAAGTCGAGAAGGCATTAAGCTTTGATGAGGCCGTGTGGTTCGTAAAAAATGTTAAACTCGTATAGCTCCACGGCCTAAGATGACATGTGGCTAGCAAGGTTCGGCTTTTGGAGTATCTTGTGAATGAGATAATTGGTTTTGACGATGATGTTATGATTTTGGAAGTAGGGGTGCAGGCGTCGTGCTGCATGCACGAGGGATAGCGCCAGCTTTTCCACCATTTGGTATCTGGTTTCTGGATCTTTCAAGGTTCGGCTAACGAAGTATACGAGATGTTGAGTAGCAGTGATATCCTGAACTAGCGCGGTGCTTACAGTATGATCTGTTGCGGTAATGTAGACGAGGAGGGGTTGGCGGGTATCCAGCTTATGGAGGATGGGTGGAGATGTAAGGGAGGTTTTGAGGTGTTGGAAGACTTGCTCACATTAGTCGTTCCAGGAGAACTTTGCGGATTTCTTGAGCAGTTGAATGATGGGCTCGGTTTGCTTGGCTAATTTGTGTAAGAAGCGGGAGATGACGGTTAAGTGACTTGGGGATTTGACAACCATGTCGTCGACGTATACTTTGACACACTTGCCCATTATATGGCTGAAGACTTTATCCATCAATCGTTGATAAGTTGCTCCTGTGTTTTTCAGGCCGAAAGGCATGACCTTGTAAAAGTAGTTAGCATCGTCACTGATGAAGGCGTCTTGTTCATGTCGGTTGTGGACATTAAGATTTGGTTGTATCTGGAGTATGTGTCTAAAAAACTGAGGACTTTGTTGTCGGCTGCACCGCCCACTAGTCGGTCAATGTTGGGTAGGGAATAAGCATCTCTAGGACAAGCTTTGTTGAGGTTCGTATAATTGATACACATTCGCCATTTACCATTTGCTTTTTTTACTAGGATCATGTTAGAAAGCCAGGTAGTGTAGTGGGCTTCTTCGATGAAGCCTACGTTAAGTAATTTGTCGACTTCGACTTTTGCTGCCAGTCGATGTTCTTCTTCGAGCTTTTGTTTTCTTTGGGAGAAATATCAAGCTTCCTTATAAATGGAGAGCTTGTGGACCGCGACTTGAGGGTCAATGCCGAATAAGTCGATGGTTGACCAAGCAAAGAGGTACATGTTGTTGATGAAGGTGGGTGTCAGGATATCACGTTGTTCTGGTTAGAGGTTGGTGCCCAGCTTGAGGGTGCGACCATTAGGGAGTTCCAAGGGTACAATGTCATCGACTGGTTTGAGACGTGCATCACGTCCTACTCTGGAGTCTAAATCTTAACCAGATAAGGCTATGTCAAAGCCGGGTGGGCGTTCAATGTTGTTTGTTTGTAGGATGGGTAGTTGTGGATGTAGGCTAGCCATGTAGCATTCTCGTGCGAGTCATTGGTCGCCATGAATGGTAAGGATGTCACCAGATGGAGAAGGGAATTTCATGGCTAAATGTGTCGTAGAGACGACAGCGCCTAGAGTGTTGAGGGATGGTTGGCTGAGGAGAACATTGTATGATGTAGCACGTCGACGACAAGGAAATGAATGGCGATTATTTTGGTTTGAGTTCCATTGCGAAAAATAGTGTGGAGGTCTATGTACCCACGAGTGGAGACCTTCTCCCTGGAGATGCCGTAGATAGGTTCATCATAGGGGATCATGGCATTGGTGGGAAGTTGGAGTTTCTTGTATGTTGTCCAGTATAGAATGTCAATCAAGCTGCCTTGGTCAATGTGGACCTTTTTGACCGCGTAGTTCTCGAGTTCGACTGTCATGACCATGAGGTCGTCTTACTGGTGGTCGACGCCATGGAAATCATCGTCTGTAAAGATAATGGGAGGCATGTGACGTCTGTGGTGAGAGTGGGTTATGTGGTTAATGGACTAGAGTTGGCAGAGATGTTTCTTTTTAGCTGAAGAGGTGGATCTGCCGCTAGCAAAGCTTCCAAAGATGGTGTTAATCGTGCCACGTAGTGGGGGATCAGATGGGGTGACGTCAGTGCTGGCAGGTTGTAGGTCATGGCTAGTTGGTTGAGTGGGGCGTTGGTCATGACGAGAACTGTGGAGGGGATATCTATGATTGGATCGTGATGGATGTTGGCATTCGTCGCTGCGGATGAAGTGGCAGAAATGGTCGGCACGAATGAATTCTTCTATTTTATCTTAGAGTGCCTTGCATTCGTCTGTGGTGTGGCCATTGTTTCTGTGGTAGCGGTAGTACTTGGTCATGTCTACGTTGGTAGGGTTGGATGTTTTACGAGGTGGTGGGATGAGGTCGGCATGGAGGGCTTCGTCAAGAAGGCGGGATCTGGGGACACTTAGCGGTGCGTATCTGGTGAAGCGTGGTTATCTAGGTCCTCTGGATCTGGAGTTAGGTCGTGAGGGTGGTTTATCGGGGGCAGTAGTGGAGAGAGTGTAATCATTGCAGAACTTTGTGTGAAGCGTTTGCATCTCTTCCATGCAGATGTAATCTGCAGCATGGAGCTTAAGTTCATGCATGGATGCGAGTGGATGGAGGTAGACGTTATTAGCGAACGGTCTGGGCTTAAGAGTGAGGGCCATACATTAGAGTATCATTTCTTGGTTGAGATAGGGTGTGTGGAGGGAGGCCTTGCTGAAGTTGTGTATGAAAGCTTGCAGCGTCTCGTCTTTTTCCTGTCTGACGCCAAGGAGGGAGAGATTTGTGGTTTGATATGGGCGGCTGCCAGTGAAATGAGTAGTAAACATGTGGGAAAGGGTGTCAAAACAGTCAATGAAGTATGGCAGGAGAGTAGTGGGACAAGCTTTGCAGAACACGACATCATGGGATGTATAGAGGGTGACATGAGTTATGTATATTTTGAGGTGCTCGTTAGGGTCGGTTTCTCCCGTATAACGGTCTAGTGTGAAGGGTTCCCACTGGGCAGGGAGAGAGGTGTTAGTGATGGAATCAGTGAAAGGGTGGCGACGTGTGGGTGGTTGGGGTGGTAACGAGTGTGGTGGAATGGGGTGGTGGACGAGGGTGGGAAAAGTAGAGGTGAAGTTATAGGGTGGGATATGGGTAGTGGGAAGGGTGGCAGCGGTGGTACATGCTACGATGTGTTCTGGAAGGGTGGGATGGAAGTGTGTGTGATGGGTAGAGATGATGGGTGTCTACTGAGTGGTGGTGAAGGTGTGCAGGGTAAGATTGTACTCGCTTTCTTCCTCACTAGGCTGGTAAGCTAGAGACTTGGGGGCTTCTGACGCTTCCCTGGCTTTCCCCTTCTGAGTGGGGTCAGCCTCGATCTTTTTCCTCAACCGGGAGTTTTCTTACCTGAGTACCTCCATCTCATCAGCACTGCACTTCTTCATATCAGCGAGCTCTTGTTGCATTTGACTTGGCCTTTAAGGATGGCGGTCAAGTCCGAGGTGGTGCTAGCAGGCGCTACGGGACTTGCTTTAGTTTGCTTCGTGACTCCAACTCTGCTGCGAGTAGAAACCATTGTCGATAGTGTGCGGGTTGATACGTAAGGTGTTACTTCATGCCCCACGGTGGGCGCCAATTGTTCATGCGAAGAATAGATAAGAGAAGTCAGACACAAACATCACCTTACCTCAATCCGCAATCTCTCTAGTTGGCTTCTCCTTGGCTCGCGTATGCCATCTACTGGTATCACGGCTTGGACTAGCTTGGACCCAAGAGGGGTTACCTACAGAGAAGAATCTATCCGATGCTCAAGTCAGCCAAAGGATTCTCAGAAAGTCAAATCTCGTGACTAAAGGATTAATGAATGCGTACCTTTACTTTTTTGGGTCCACGCGTATTTATAGTTTATTAATTATGTTTGACCTTGTCATGGGCTGGGTTATTGATTGGGTTGTAAGTGGGCTTAGGCCTGACCTAGGTCCCTTAATTCAATGATTTGTTGGTCTTAGGGGGTTTGTCTCAATATTCTAAGTGTGGAATGGTTGGCAGATGTCGTCTTGTCCTCTAAAGTAGGCGGCCTAGTCTGCTTATGCTTGTTCGTTGATTCGTTTGATAATTGTCTGCATGCTTGCGGGCTATGTAGGCGGATTTTACCGTATAGTCGTGTTAGGCCACCTAGGTGTAGTACAATAGTTAAAATCTTGTTAGCTAAGTTTTAGATATCAATTGTAATTTTTTATTCATAATAGTGACTATTTTAGTAACCAATAATTTTTTATTTTATAAATTAGTATCTAAAATGGTCACTATAGTGAATAACAATTTTTTTATTACTAAAATTGGTTGTTAATGAATGATTTTATTTGAGTGGATGGATACATCTCTAGGAAGGCTTTCCTGGTTAGGTGATGCCTTGTATGGAAATAATGTTTGCTAACCACCCTCATTTTAGGTGTTGCCTTGTATGGAATTAGTGTGTACCGACTATCTCATTTTAGGTGGTGCCATATTTTAATCTATTGATGCCTTATAAGGATATTGTTTGGATTTTAATACCATCACTTTCAACTTAGAATGCCAAATTCATACTATTTGTGTTCACATCCACTACAAGAAAATAAATGTTTAGTGTTAACCAGAGATGACAAATAAACCCACCCCATGGGTATTACCCGAACTCATCCCCGCATTGATGAGTGCATATTTTTGCCCTCATTTAATGTTTAATTCTAGGTATTTAATTTAATTTGTGTGCTTAAAGAGTGATTTAATTGATAATTCTGATAATTAAGTCGTTTGAGCTTGTGTGATAAAAATGTCTTAAAAAGTGATTTTTAGTTGCATAAATTATTTTTGGATATTTTAACGTTTGTTAATGCAGCTGAAGTTAAGATTAAGCTCATTTAAGGTGGGAAAATAAATTGATTGAAGTTATGAACCATCTTTAAATAAGGCTAAAATCAGCAAGTTCTGTAAAAATCACTTTTGGACCCCATACATTACTTATACACTTCCCTCTTTTCAAATGGGCCACAGAAAACCTACTTCCACACCCATGCCTTTGTTTATTTTCACCCCTCTTTCCACTCATAAACTAAGATGCACTCAGATCATGCCATGTGGCAATCCTCCACTTATTAAACAAACCAATCAGAGAATGACACATGTCATAATCCAGCAATTCAAAATTCACCTAATGAAGTAGTGCCACGTCATCATCATCTTCTTCCCTCAAACCCTAGGCGCCTTCATCCAATAGCAGCCTACCATCATTAGCCATGGATCTTGTCGGCAGCCGCCATGCTCGACATCGTTCTCCACCACTTTCTTAACGCTGCCACCACGGCAAATGCAGCACCTGCGAATCCTTCACGCTGCCGCCACCACAAACCTGCACCCTACATTCTCGCGCCTGAAGTTGAACACCAATGATGAGCATTCTCGTTCGCATGCTTGCATCCGAATGCAAAGCAATACGCATCATATTGGTCCAAAAACATCTTCCCATTTTTTGTTGGAACAATACCGTCCATAGCCACCATGAACACACACGAGACATCAACTTTGTAGAAGATCGTGAGCCAACTGAAATGCCTTACTAACCACGCAGCACCTACACTAGTCACGACCACCACAATAGCATTCACGACATACCATGACGCTGGAGAAGAGAGGACCACCAGAAAACTATGCCGCACACCGTTGGCCACCACCAGATCTGCACCTTCAGCCACAATCCATGATGGAGGCAGCAAACCCTAATTATGGAGAGAGAAAATGCACTTACACGTGGTAGTCTCTCAATGGACAATCAAATGGTCAACTAGTCAAACTCTTGTCAAATGTTCAAAGACTGGTCAAATGATAGGGGTTTAAGTGCAAATATTCATCTTTTTGGATTATCCAGCAAATTTGGACTATAGGATTGAAAAGGGCTTATTGAGAAAATTAATGCAAATATTATTTTGTGATAATTTATTAGATATTTTTAAATAATTAATTAATTTAATTATATAATAAATTATTAACCAACTATATTTGTCAAATATTTTTAAAACTAACTATCTCTCCAAATATTTTTAAAAATCACTATAAAGATAAATAATATTTATCTTTATTTTACAAGATATTTGAGAGGTTTTAGCAACTGAAAAGCCCAGTCCAAGTGCTATAAAAAGAGACCAAGGGAGAAGTAGAAAACAAGTTCGGGACTTCGGAGTTTTGGAACCCTTAGGGGGGCCTAATTTCGTTTCCTTTTTCTCTCTACTCTTCTTTCTATTTTTATTTTACTTTTGCATTCTATGGATTACTAAACTTCTTGGGTTGGTTCCATTGTAATTTCATTATGGATTCTGAGGTTAAAATGACATAATTTCTTTGTTCCTTTTATTATTGTTGAGGTTTTAATTCATCTCTGTCTTTTATCTTTGAATCACATAAAAAGTAATGATTTTAAATTTATATGCAAGCTAATCATATGAGTCCAAGGATTTTTAAATTTAATTGAGACTTTACTTTGATTTTATTTAGAAACTTTCATGTGATTAAATGAGTTTTAACCAATAATTGATACTTTACTTTGGTTAAAGGTATTTATTCTAACGAAAATTAATCGAGACTTTACTTTGATTAATTAAACTTTTTATTTGGTGAGGAGATAAAAGAATAGACATGATTAGGCATAGTAAAATTTGATTGAGACTGTACTTTGGTTGAATTTACTATGGATAATCTAAAAGTTCTCACTTTTAATTGAGACTATACTTTGGTTAAAAGTGAGAACGCCAACAAATTAATTGAGACTTTACATGTATTAATTTGCAAATCTACAACAATAATTAATTGAGCAATAATCTTTAGATAACCGATGATGAATCTATTTTGGAAAAGCAATGGAATCAATCTATTTTCTTTACTATTCTTTTTATCTCTTTTTATCTTTTCTATTTCTTTCTTATTTATCTTAATCCTCATATATTTTTATTATTTGACTAACCATTTTGTATAGATTTTATAAGAACTAACTTGATAAAAATCAATTCAGTGTTCGTTGGGAGACGACTTAGAATTAACTTTACCCTTTCTATTTCCTTAACTACTATCTTAGCAATACTGAAGTTGCTATAGTTTAGTAGTATTAATTTGATCGCGTCAACGACAACGTTATCAGCTAACCACCCTCATTTTTAGGTGTTGCCTTGTATAAAATTGGTGTGTACCGACTATCTCATTTTAGGTGGTGCCATATTTTAATTTATTGATGCCTTATAAGAATATTGTTTGGATTTTAATACCATCACTTTCAACTTAGAATGCCAAATTCATACTATTTGTGTGCACATCCACTACAAGAAAATAAATGTTTAGTATTAACTAGAGATGGCAAATAAACCCGTCCTCGTCGGGATTGCTCAAACGCGTCCCTATTTTAACGGGAAATCCCCACATTGACTAGGTATGGGTGTGGGGAATCCCCGACTTTTTCAATTGGGTATGGGGATGTACATATCCCCGCCATAATACTTGTTGTAACATCCTGTCAGAATATTACGAGTTTATAAATAAAATAAAGAAAAAATAAAATACTCAGCGCATTTAACAATACATCATTTTCCCAAAGCGCGGGAAAATTAAAATTTTATTAAACGATCGGATAAAGTTTATAAATATCCACTACAATACCAAAATCACAATGTTATAAAATTACCCATCAGGGTTTACAATTGTTTTCAAAAGCAATAAATAACATAAGAGTTTCCCCAGTCGAACCCCTCTCCGCGACTAAGTTGCACCAGAGCCACCTGCATCATCAACATCTGCTCTCGTGTACCGCGTACACGATCATCGCCAAACACACGCAAATAGGGTGAGCTTAGCAGATAAAACATATATACAATACTACAAACATATATATCAACATGCATACATATCACAACACTTAACTTAACATCCCACATTGCCCTATACTCTTATTCCTACAATCCGACCCCCAAATCGAATTATTCGTGTTCTACATCGTCTAAGGATTACTTCAAGGTGACTTGCTGCCATACCTATCGACCACAACCGATAGAGCACGTGCGGGAAAACATGCTACGGATCATACACCGCAACGCCAGGTAGAGTTCCCATATACGAACATAGTCTGTATCGTCTCAAGAGCACCAAACTCGTCAGCCAACAACTGAGGAGAGCAATCTATCTGGACCCATCCGTACTGGCCACAACCAGCACACTCACACCGACAACACTCACCAACTCGAGCCACAACTCAAGGGTTCCTTGTGTTCATCCGTCATCCCGAGTCACAACTTAAGAGATGCTATTCCAAGCTACAACTCAAGGAATACCACATGCTTAACCCCTATCCTGAGCCACAACTCAAGGGATACGTTCCGAGCCACCACTCAAGGAACACCAGCAATCCCACCCTTAAAGCATCACTAGACGCACTGTAGATCACAGATACACAATCAAAACTCAAAGCTGCAGCAGTATAAATAGCCTGGCGGGGGACACGTGCCGCCAGACGCTGCCAGCTCCCAGACCGCCTGGCGGGTGTCGCGTACCGCCAAGCGCACAGCTCCACAAAACTCTCCTCGCTGCGGTTACCGCCTGGCAGTATTATTCTCACCGCCAGGCGCCTACGTAACATGGCTCACTATTTGCACAGTTATCGCCTGGCACCACAGACCCGACCCCCAGGCGCTTCACTATCAAACTCTCTCTGATTTATCCTCTACCGCCTGGCGGAGTCGTTCCCTCCCGCCAGGCGCTGTATCAGTACAGTAATCACTTTTGGTTTATGTTCTCTGTCTCAGACTTATCTCAATACCAATGAGGTTCTGGAACTAAATGTAAAGCTTACCATTTTATCATACCATATTATTTCTCAATAATTCAGCCAACAACAATGTATTCTAACCATCTATGCCCTCAATCCCAACAATCCCTATTCTAAACGTTATTATAGGCCGTGCCTGAAACCTTGAGCCTAAAAGAGTTGCTAATACCGATTTAAGTATTCTGTTCATCACTCCAAGCACTAACGATTCACTACTTAATAGCTTGCTCACAGGTTCTCTTTTCAAGGCTTGCATATATGCTAAACCAACGCTTCCTCCCATGCCCCTAACATAATAAATTCTTATACTCACTAAACCATCAACTCACCCATCAAAATCATACCATCTGACTAAACCAGACTTAAGCTTTCTTCTGGTTATTGACAATTCTTGTGTTCAAATATTCATATGACCTATCCCAGCATACTTGACCGCAATATAAATAGAACGACTCATGACCTCTTAGTTTCACGACCCCAATTTCCTCCTAATGAACTAATTCTTTCCAGACCAACTGTCCAACCCCTTAGCTTTCATCTCGTCAACGTAGTGTGGTAACTTCCGTGTCGGCGCCTGATGGCAAGGTGCATTTCGCCAGGCGGTACACTCCATCTGCCAACTCCAGGTTCTTTTCCAGAGCCCGTGCCCCTACCACTTATCCTACTTTGCTAATTCCCTTCATTCTCCATTCAGGTTCCAACCACATTCAAAGTAATCCAGAACCTAGTCACATTAACCATCAGTTTCCACTGTAATCCATAACACTTCGCGTTCAATCTTACCACAAGATACCACAGTGTTTAATCAAACAGAGATTTCATAGCACTTTATCATATTGGCACTCTACCCTATGGCTTTCTGCAACATAATGACTCAATTCATCAATCATTCAGTGGAACTACATTTTCCCCCCGATCAGAATCACTCTAGAACACACAGAACACCAAAACCGAGCCAAATCCACTTGCGTCACCTGGCGGGTATTCATCACCGCCAGGCAGTTCATAAAAAAAAAACCCAGAAATAGTTATCAGTTTGCGTCACCTGCCGGTATAGGGCTTCACTGCTAGGCGCTCCCTCGTGCCAACCCAGAAACACCCAATGTTAACATGAGCCGCCTGGCGGCTATCTGTAGTCCGCCAAGCGGTTTCTGGAAAATTCCCAGAAATCAAAAAACTCTGAATTTAAATAGAAAACACATATCCAATTATCATGCTACTCATGCAATTATAATTACGAACAAGAAAATCGGAGACGAGCTCCCCTAACCTGATCTCCTTTGCTATACTTGAAATCCCCAAGCTCTTTCCTTTGATCACCAATGGCCACTCTTAAATTTCCTCAACCCGCCTCCAAATTCACTCACACCAGACCCCTCTCACTCACTTTCTGTGTCTGTTTTCTAGGTCTATGTTCAGCCTTGCAAAAACCTTGCCTAAACTCTCACTTTTGTCTTTTAAACTAGCATTTTAGGTTATCATAATAATTAAAAACGACACTTATTACTTTTAATAACCATTCATATCTCTTCATGAATGGTGATTACAGCCCCCCCTTGGCCATGTTGATTCCAGTAGGTTTCTATTTAACCTTTCCAATTCCATCCAAAATTAGCATTAGCAAAATAAAAATAAGTTTCATTTAGAATTACCAAGGTTCATTTATTGACAATTCTTGTGTTCAAATATTCATATGACCTATCCCAGCATACTTGACCGCAATATAAATAGAACGACTCATGACCTCTTAGTTTCACGACCCCAATTTCCTCCTAATGAACTAATTCTTTCCAGACCAACTGTCCAACCCCTTAGCTTTCATCTCGTCAACGTAGTGTGGTAACTTCCGTGTCGGCGCCTGATGGCAAGGTGCATTTCGCCAGGCGGTACACTCCATCTGCCAACTCCAGGTTCTTTTCCAGAGCCCGTGCCCCTACCACTTATCCTACTTTGCTAATTCCCTTCATTCTCCATTCAGGTTCCAACCACATTCAAAGTAATCCAGAACCTAGTCACATTAACCATCAGTTTCCACTGTAATCCATAACACTTCGCGTTCAATCTTACCACAAGATACCACAGTGTTTAATCAAACAGAGATTTCATAGCACTTTATCATATTGGCACTCTACCCTATGGCTTTCTGCAACATAATGACTCAATTCATCAATCATTCAGTGGAACTACATTTTCCCCCCGATCAGAATCACTCTAGAACACACAGAACACCAAAACCGAGCCAAATCCACTCGCGTCGCTTGGCGGGTATTCATCACCGCCAGGCAGTTCATAAAAAAAAAACCCAGAAATAGTTATCAGTTTGCATCGCCTGGCGGTATAAGGCTTCACTGCCAGGCGGTCCCTCGTGGCAACCCAGAAACACCCAATGTTAACATGAGCCGCCTGGCGGCTTTGTGTAGTCCGCCAAGCGGTTTCTGGAAAATTCCCAGAAATCAGAAAACTTAGAATTTAAACAGAAAACACATATCCAATTATCATGCTACTCATGCAATTATAATTACGAATAAGAAAATCGGAGACGAGCTCCCCTAACCTGATCTCCTTTGCTATACTTGAAATCCTCAAGCTCATTCCTTTGATCACCAATGGCCACTCTTGAATTTCCTCAACCCGCCTCCAAATTCACTCACACCAGACCCCTCTCACTCACTTTCTGTCTCTGTTTTCTAGGTCTATGTTCAGCCTTGCAAAAACCTTGCCTAAACTCTCACTTTTGTCTTTTAAACTAGCGTTTTAGGTTATCACAAGAATTAAAAACGAAAATTCACTTATTACTTTTAATAACCATTCATATCTCTTCATGAATGGTGATTGCAGCCCCCCCTTGGCCATGTGGATTCCAGTAGGTTTCTGTTTAACCTTTCCAATTCCATCCAAAATTAGCATTAGCAAAATAAAAATAAGTTTCATTTAGAATTACCAAGGTTTGAACCCATGACCACTTAGTCACCATTCAAGTGCATAACCAATTCAACTAATCATGTTTCATGCTAATAATCATAATTCAAACATCATATCATACCAGAACATGATTTCACAGATTTAAATAATAAAACAATAACACAAAAGTTAACATACATAGGACTCGAACCCAAGTCCTCACATAGAATAAAGTACTCCCAACCACTTGAGCCAATACTTTTCCATGTCACACTAACCATAACTTAATTTCATAATTACTTCCTCCCCCCCCCCCCCCCCCCCCCCCCTCCCCCCCCTCCCCCCCCACCCCATCCAC
>Ga0214545_1008380_pt1 | contig 16519 bp, 6 predicted proteins | sample CNSS4metaG_FD_160064 | JGI IMG/M metagenome (GOLD analysis project Ga0214545, IMG submission 160064) | Root nodule microbial communities from cowpea collected in UCLA plant growth center, Los Angeles, California, USA - CNSS4 | ecosystem: Host-associated > Plants > Roots > Nodule | place: USA... | reverse complement strand
GGAGCAGATGGGCGAAGTTCTCGTGGTCAGCAGGGAAACGGTGATCCAGCAGCTTAGCCATCTGGGCTAGATCTCACGCTTCTTCTTTTCATGTTTTCTTTAGGGCTATGGCCCCTGTATTCGTAGTCGTTAGATTGTAAACTCTTAAGTAAACGATTATCCTGCTTTTAGTTGGCATCGTGGTGTGCCTGGTTTTGTAGGGGTGACGTTATGAACCCCAGGACTGCATCGTTGATTTATCTCTGTGTGACGTTTTCTTTAATTTCGTTTAATAATTAAATGGGACGTTACATATTCCAAGACATTTGCATTAATAATTATTAAAACTTTAAATATCAACACTACGAATGATATTTTATGCCACTCAATGCATCTCCAAACATTGTAGTGTCATCTACACATCTACCAAATCCATCCAAATACAATGCACTTTAAATATTTCTACAACCTAATTGATTTAATGTATTATAACTTATAATTAATATTAATTTAATTTTTTTAATTCAATCTCTTTATAAACATTTCAAAACCTCTCAATTTGCCATAATTACTTCTCATCTTCCACCATCACCAAATGTGCATTTAATTATTGAATTAGCGGTCTATAATGTCCATGATTGGAATTTGAATTTTAAATAATTGAATTCGAAATTGAAACTTACTATTTTTACATTTTTTATATATATAGATTAGTAAATGAAAATGTTGTTACATATTTCGTCTTCGAGTATACAATATTTTTATTGAGTTTCTAATTTAAATTGGACTCTTTGAATTTAAATTGTTTAAAAAATTTAATTTCTTATATTTAAAACTATTTAAAAAATCCATATATTAGATTTTGAATAAAAAGTTCATATATTTCACGCCCTATCTCTTAATTATTATTAACATAATTACTATTATATAACTATAATTCTATCAAATAATTATATTTCATTTTGACATTTTTTTAAAATGTTAATGTTATTATTACTATCGTTATTATTACTATTGATATTGTTATTATAATTATAACGTACTATTATATATAATTCTATCAAATAATTATATTTCATTTTGACATTTTTTTAAAATGTTAATGTTATTATTACTATCGTTATTGATATTGTTATTATAATTATAACCTACTATTATATTATATTTCAATTTATTTCTTTAATTATTTTTCAATCATTAATATTAATATTATAATTATTACAATTATTAATTAATCAATTATTATATATTTTAATTATTTATTATTATCATTAATGTTAAAAATATTAATTTTGTTTAATATTATCATTTAAATTAATAATTATATTTTAATCAATTATTATTTTTTTATTATTATTGTTTACTTATGAATTTTGCATTTGGATTTACTCTAAATTAAAATCTTTTATTACACTTTATTATTTTATTAACAGAATTTGTTGTAATATTAAAATAATTTTTAATTATGATAATGTCATGTTATTTTAATCACAAAAAAGTTGTAAAATCTTATTTTTAAATATAATATATAAATATTTATTAATAATTATAAACAATAACTTTTAATAGTGAACATTCATAAATACTTGCTATGTTTGTTATTAAATTTTAAATATATGAAAAAAAATAATTTTTTTATAAAATATAAAATATCTAAATTTGTTATATATTTATAAAATCGTAATTAATATTTTTTATTTCAATTGTAATTATTACTTTTTATATAAATTATTTTTAAAATATTATTTGTAATGTTTTTTATTTTAAATTATAACTTTTTATTTGATTTTCATTTTAGAATATTATTTGAAAATATTTTTAAATATTATTTAGAATATTAACATTAATATTGAATGGCATATAATTCTATATTTTATTAATTTTTTCTTGGAAATTCACTCGATTATACTTTTGCTTATGTTAGTGTATTAATTAATTTGACATACTATTTTTTTAATCTGTTTAATTAAATAAAATCAAACCGTGTCTGCGAAGTTTTTACTCACTCATTCGCAAACTTATCTCTTAAAAAAAATTATCTTTAGATTTTTCAAAACATTTGTACAAAGGTAAATTAAAATTGTTGTTTTTCATGGATCATTTAGCTCAATAAAATGCAAATGGTTTTTAATAAATTGTCCAAGAATATAATATATATGATACAAAATAAATATCTATAATTTATAATATATTATATATATATATATATATATTATTTTTTTCAAAAAAGATTTAGGAATATTAAAGTTTGTGAATTTGTCAATAAATATATAATAGAGAGGACTTAATTGTATACTTTTATTAATAAATTTATTCTGCATTAAATGAGTGCACGTCGTCTTATGCATTGATTATGACACAAACATTAAATGAATATTGTATCTTCCAACACTCATTCTCCAACCTCTGCCAACCATAAATGTTTTGTGTGAACATTTTTGCAAATGTCTTAGGCCAAACCTTACATCTTCCAACAAATGTCTTTGGGGCCTCACTGTTCTCACACAAATGTTTTTGTAGATGTGTAATGTGTAAATGCTATATAACCATATCAACACTATTATACAACCAACTCATGTCCTTTTTTCCTCAACCTCATTGGAAAAATAAAAGGTATGAATGAAAAACTAAAAGTCATTTTTGAATTACCAAAACATCTCATCTCATCGCATACAATACATTAGAAAATCTTAACTGATGTTGATGATAAATATACAAAGTTATAACTCGTAACTTTTTAGAAAATAATATTTTTATTTATATAAATCACACACACATACTATTTATATTTTTTTTTCATCGTCTAACATTTTATCTTTTCAGAATCTCTTATTTACATTTATTTCACATTTTTATGTCATCTAACTTTTATATTTTTAAATAGTCTAATAAAAAATTTTCATATTATTTATCATTTTTGTTATTTTTGGAAATCTAGCATTTATGTTTTTCTACATTGTCAAATCAATATTTTATTTAAAACTAAATTTTATTTCTTAATTTTATTAACTCAATATATTACTTAAAATAATTATATATAACATATTTTATTGAAAAAGATATATAAATAACATAAATACTTTTTATCATAAAAATAATTAAGATATTATTATTTAATTTTATAAAATAAAATATTTATATTAAATTTAATTATAGTTGTATAATTTTTAAAATTATATACATTACATGGATACGAATAATTATATACAATACATTTTGTTAAAAATATATATAAATAATTTAAATATATTTTGATGATAAAACAAATTAAAAAATTATTATTCATTTTTATAAAGTATAATATATATATTAAATTTAACTATACTTAAAATTTAAAATTAATTCATTAAATATATTTTAATTTTTAAAACTCGTGCGTTACACAAATAAAAATACTAGTATATATATATATATATATATATATATATATATATATATATATATATATATATATATATATATATATATATATATACGAAAAATGATATTTTTTTTTACTGTAGAAACAATCATGTATGTAGAGTTACGGTGATGTATTAAATCTTATAAAATGATATAGGAAAAAATCTATTTTTGATATACCAGTATTGCTACTTATAATGATATTGAAAATTTTTGAATGTCATAATCTGTTTGTTGTAAAACACTCCAAATTAAGAATATGTATTAAGAAATTCTTCTTACCATGTAATACATTAATAATATTTAATCAAAAATTTACATTTAGTATTAGGATTAAATGTCACTTAAAAAAAAATTATTATCGACAGTCCAAATCCGTCAGAACCAAGTAATATTCATCGGTAAAATTTACATTTAGTATTAGGATTACATGTCACTTAAAAAAAGAGTTATTATCGACGGTCCAAATTCGTCAGAACCAAGTAATATTCGTCGATAAACATGTTTTTTCGATGGATTACCGACGGGTATACATATGTCGGTAAATGTGGTGTGGATAATAATTATCGACAGATTATTCCCTTTGGTAATTACCTAACTCAAAAACTATGTCCTAAAAAATTACCTAAAATCACTACTTGAAACCAAGACTAGTCTACAAAATTAACCCAAATGCATATGCATGTACTAAGCTAACCTATGAAATTGTAATCTAACTATCATAACAAGTTTCTATTGACAAAACATGACTAAAAAACAACTCACTCTGCTAAAACTAACAACTCAAAATCTGGGTACCTAAGACCTAAACTTAACACTAAATTATGCTAAATCTGTAGAAATTTAGAATTGAGGATAACTACTGCATAAAAATGTTATAAAACTACTTGGACAACTTCTAAGGAGCAAAAGAAAGGTGGAGAATAGATCACAAATATAAATTAACATGGGAATTAAAATCTACGTAGTGAAAACCCAAAATATGAATTAGAAATTGGTTAAAATGACCTAAGACTACCAAATAAGCAAAGGAAATGTTAAGCAATGATGCAAACACAATCTAATTAGTATATAAATGATGAAAGGTAAGCTAAAAGTCAAGAATACCATGGAAAACAAAAATTGATATGTGGAGACTTAAAATTAAACTATTTCACAACAAAATTGTGAATAAAAAAAACCTAATCTAAAACAACAATTAAAATTTATCTAAACTAGTTCCTACAAGTTTACTGCATATGTACTACTTTTATCTAAGAAAAAATAAGACAAGAAAAACTAGCTGCCAAAATTGAACTCTACCACTGTTAGTTTTTTTTTCGAAATCAAACTACAACCACCATAGTGCTAAAAAAAATAGGCTTTAGCATTCAAATCAAAGGTAATTGGGTCAAGAATCCATTGTAAAATGAATCAACTTAACTGGATCATTGTGGAGGAAGTTATGGGCCAGACAAGCAAGGGAGTTCAAAGTTGCTAGCATTTGCATTTACATGCTACCTAAACTGACTTTTATGCTTTATTACAATCAAACAGAAAGCAAATCATGCAAGCAAGTTCTAAATGATAAAACTAACCTAAAACTACACTTATATACTAAAGAAAACTAAAGATGCATAATATGACTATATGAACCTAGAAATATGCTAAACTAAGCTCAAATATGAAAACTGCACTATACTACCAAAGGGGAAAATAAAGGAACATCCTAGACTAGTTTAAAATGATAAAATAAAGTTAATTAGAATTTACTTGTAAGAGTCTATTCAAATAACTTGGTTTAGGTGTTTTCATTGAATTAGAGTGGCTAATTTGTGTTGCTTTTACTGATGAAGTTAAATTGAAGTAAAAGAGGAGTCAAGAAGAGTTCAATGGAGCTTGACCAAGAGCAAACTACAACAGAATAACAACCTAGTGCATAAAATTTACTAGGATGAGTTTTTGGCGCATAAGAATGAGTTTTGTATTTAGGCATTTACTGAGGGTGGTGATGGCCTTAGCTGCCCTTACTGGCAGCTTCAAGGATTGTTTTCTGCATATAAGACCCACGAAATTTAATTAATTAATAAATACGGGTAGTGAGAGCCTTTATGACATTAAATGTTGATGGTTATGACGTGGAAAAGTACTAGCTCAAATGGTTGAGAGTATTTGATTGTGTTGAAATGACTTGGGTTCAAGTCCTATGTGTGCCAATTGTCTATTATTTAAATATTATTATTTTAATAATATACTTGATCGTGATGAGGGATAATATAATCCTAGAATTATAGGAATTATCATGAAACATGAATTGGTTGAATGGTTGTGCATTGACTTGACATTTGGATGGTTGTGTGTTTGAATCTTAGTTTAAGTAAAATAACTTTCTTTTTGCCAAAATTTCTTTTTGCATGAATGTGAAAGGCCATAAACCCTAGCTGTTTTAGAAGCAGCCAAAAGGGCTGGAAAACCCACAAATAATGAATCATGAATAACAATTAAGCATTGTTAATGACAATTTTCGTTTTTGGTTCATTAAGCAAAAATTAAGGCTTGGTTAATTGTCCAATGAAGAGAAGGAGAGAGGGTTTAGTGTCTATTCTTGTTGAGCATTGTGAGTATTGAGTATTGAGTATTGAGAGGCAAAATTGTGAGTATTGAGTGAAGAAGAGGAGCTGAATTGTGAGAGAACTAAGGCAAGTCAGCGGTGATCAAATAGGAGCTCTATATTCATCAAGTTTTGGCAAGGAATCCAGGTTAGGGGTGCTGAATTCGTATTTTATAGCAAATATAACAATTACATGAATTGCATGAATTGTATGGATATTTTACTATGTTGTTCTGGACTCTGTTCTAAATTTCTGAGAATTTTCCAGAAATTGCTTGGCGGCGTGAAGGTCTGCCAAGCGACGCATGCCATTGTGTGGAGGTTTTGGATTTTTACCAAACATTGACTCGATTTGGGGTTTTTCTGTGTTCTGGGTTACTTTTAATGGTGGAAAACAAGCTTTAATCATGGATTTATTAAAAGGAAGGGATTAATGTTGAAATTGTGTGGTGATACGAGGAAATTGGATGATTATGGTATGTAATTGTGTTAGGGTTTGAGTAATTAGGGATTTGTTGGGTTCAGGATTAAATTTCAATGTGAATTAGACGGGAAGTGATTCGTTTTATCTTAATTTGATATTTCGATTCAGCTAATTGTATTATGGTTTGATGAATGGATGAAATGAGGATGATGGTGATCTTAGGGTTCTCGAGTGTTAGGAAATTTTGGAAGTTTTCCAGAATGGGATGCACCGCCTAGCGGCACGGGGCCTTCCGTTAGGTGCCAGCACAGTGTAAACCAACTCTGCGTGGCTATGAGGGAAATTAAGGGTCTGAGGGCTTTTCGTGGTTATGTGTTTTAGGATGATGAATCATGTGGTAACTGAATTAAGGATGAGTGAATTGAAAATAACTAAATTATATGTAAATTATGATTGGTTAAGTAAATTGGAATATGGGGAATTATAATGTGAGAAATGTTGTGTTAGAGGTTGAGATATCAGTTGTGATGCATAACTTAGTTGTATTGGGATATAGGAATCTGATATTTGTTTGAATACCTTAGGCAATGTATGTTGTTATTTTGGGGTGTAATATAGATGGTTGAGGCTAGAAGTGCAGTAGGTAAAATTCCTCATGGGAAATTATGGTAATTATGGTACTGTGAGGGAAGTTATGCTTAAACTACACGTTAATAATGAATGAGAGTGTTCCTATGATTGGATTGCACTTGGGAATAGGTTAAAGTGTGAGAATAAGCCTAATGGAAAGACCATAACTGTAATGTCACCACTAAGCAGTAGAGTTGTGGATTCTAGAGTATGGAATACAAAGATGTTTATATTAATCACCTTCGACTGAAAGATGCGACTGCCATAAGGGAACAATGGGTGGAAAAGTTTTGCAAGAGACTCAAACCAGTACTACGCAAGTACTGGTGTAGCGTTTGGCGGTGGTGTTTGACCCGCTAGGAGATAACAATAAAAATAGTGGGGTTCTAGAGCGAGTGGCGCCTGGTGGTGAGGGTGGTCCCACCAGGCGATGTTTGGAGGTTAGTAGGCTCCGAGGCGCTTGGCGCCTGGAATCACGTGTCCCCCTCCAAGCGGTCTGGAAGCGAGTTTCACCTGGTGGCTCAGGAGTAGCGCCAGGCAATATTGTAGAGGCAGAAATTGTGTTGTGATTTCTGAGGATGTGCGTGATCTATAAGGATTTCATGATACCTTAAAGGTCGCTTACTGATGTTCTTTGCATTGTGGGTTGGAACGTATGATTGAGTTGTGGCTCGCGATAGGGGTTAAACACATGTCATTCCTTGAGTTGTGGCTCAGAATGACATCTCTTGAGTTGTGGCTCGGGATGGCGAATGAACATGAGAAACTTTTGAGTTGTGGCTCGAGTTGGCGAGTGTTGCCAGTGTGAGTGTGCGAGTTGTGGCTCATACAGATGTGTCCAGAAAGATTACCCTCCTTAGTATGTGGTTGACGAGTTTGGTAGTCTTGGGACATTACGAACTATGTTCGTATTGAGAACTCCACCTGGCGTTACATAGTATGGTCTATAGTTGGTTTCCTGCACGTGTTCTACAAGTTGTGGCTTGTAGGTATGGCAACAAGACATCTTGAGGTATTCATCTAAAGACGTAGATCATGAATGACATGGTGGTGGCCATGTTGTGTGGAATCAAAGGATAGGAGTTCCTTTGATGTGTGTGAATAAGTTATAAATTGTATATATATGTGTTATACTATTAGCTCACCCTATTTGTTTGTGTTTGGTGATGATCGTGTATCACGTTACACGTGAGCATATGATGTTGCCGGTGGATCTGGTGAGGCATAGAGCCAGAGCATGTGTAAGACCTGAGAAAAATTAAATAGTTAATTAAATAATTATTTAATAAATGCTGGTAAGAGGATCGTTTAAAGTATTTAATGCAGAGTTCTATGACGTGGAAAAGTATTAGCTCAAATGGTTGAGAATACTTTATTGTGTGTGAGGACTTGGGTTTGAGTCCTATGTGTGCCATTGTGTGTTATTTAATTATGACTTTTTAAGTTTTATATTTTAAAGAGTGATGTGGTTGCATAACCTTATAATTTTAGGAGTTATCACAAATGCGAATTTGGTTGAATTGGTTGTGCATTTGACTTGTGATTGGATGTGTGAGTTCAAACCTTGTGGAGAACAAAATTTGTTTTCTTTTTGCCAAATTTCCTTTGGCATGAAGGTGAAAAGGTTTGGAAAACCTAGTAGCCAAGGAGGCAGCCGTGGGTGCTGGAAAATGTATTGGGAGGGGTATTGAATAGGCATTAAGGCACACTTTTATTTTAATTTTCGTTTTAAGGGTTAATGAGAAATTAAGAGTGGACAAAATTGGAGTGAGAATGGATAATCACGGGGTTAAGGGCCTGAGACAGTAGGGTGCGTACTGAATTACAAATTCTAAGTATATTGGCACGAATTGTAGAGGAGAATTGGAGTGGGAAATCAGTATGGGAGTGTAAGCCAAGAACAAGGATGATTTTGGACTAGAGTCACATTCAATCCGAAATTGGAGTGAGGATCAGAGGTAAGGGGAGTTGTTTTTATTTGTTCTGACTCGTGCTAACTGTAATGTGATTGAATGAATTGAATTGGATGAGTTTCTGAGCCTAATTATGCAGTTTGTTTAACATTTCTGGGTTCTCGCCCAGAAACCGCCTGGCGGGCATGAAGGTGCCGCCAGGCGGCACATCAGTATTAGCCTGTTCTGGGTTCTATGGCATGAGTTGCCTGGCGGCGAGGCTGAACCACCAGGCGATGTGCGATGTTGTCACTATTTTATTGCACTCTGTGGAAATTATGACATGTGGGATTTATAATTGGATTTTCCATGTCTGTGTAATTGAATAGTCTTGTGATATCTTATGTATTCTGGGGTTTTGGGCATATTAAGAATCCGTTTGGAGACATGTAAGTTTTGTGCGGGAATCAAAGAATTGTGTGAATTGCGGGTTAGGTATGATTGCTATGTGATTGGAAGAAATGAGAATAGTAATGGAATGATATAGTAGTGTGATGGTTTGTTAAGTCATGTTGATCGAGCTGGGCTTTGAGATTGATGACTGGTTTGACTTTGGGGGTGGAGGATCTTCGCAGGTGCAGGAAAAATTGGAGTTCTAATCTGGTACTAGAATGCCGCCTGGCGGCGTTACACTTGCCGCCAGGCGATGCTAGGTGCAGACTTGTTTCTATGCAGAAGTGGAATGACGCGAGAAGAGGCAAAAGTTAGTGTATGGGTTGATAGGAAGCTTTAATTAATGAAATATTTTGGAGGTTAATAGAGTAAGAGAAGAGAAAGGTGAGTATATTGTAAGGTATTGATGATTAGTTAGGCAATGGATACTTTAGTGAAGATGAGAGATGCCACGTGCGGAGAGGTATGGGGCTGGTAGATCACATGTGTTGGACTACGGGCGGGCAGGTCCGTAGAGCAGGACTACGAGCGGGGAGGTTTGTAGAGTAGGACTACGAGCGGGGAGGTTCGTAGAGGCAGGACCACAAGTGGGCAGGTTCGTGTGAGCATCATATTCCCGAGTCCAAGGCTAAACATTTGTGTGATTTGAAGGTTGAAAAGCCTTGGGGTTAAGGTCTTGGCCAAGAACTACGAAGAATGCATAAGATGGGTGTATGTTTTATCTTGTGTTTTATATACCTGTTATTTTATATTCTCAGTTTACCCTTTCTATTTGTGTATGGCGATGATCGTGTGATTCGTTACACAGGAGTAGATGTTGATACAGGTGGTGCTGAGGATGTCCAGGCGACGGAGTGAGGGCTAGCTTTGGGGATTAGAGTTAGGATTTTCTCACCTGTATTTCTTTATGCTTTTACTTATGAACATGAATTTTGAGAAACTTGTAACACCTTATTGTTTAAGTTATGAGTTTTGGCACGCTTTTTGAATGAATTTAATTTTTCCCGCATTGGGATTATTATTAGTACGACTTTGATATAATTTAATTATTTTATTTATTTATTTTAAGTAATATTCTCTAGGGATGTTACAACATGGGCTAGTATGGGAGAAGATTTTTATTAGATTTTTATTATGTTTTTGAATAAATTGTAAACTTTTATATTATTGGACTTGGATATTTCATGTGAATTTTATAAGCATGGATTTACGATAAATTACAATGAAATAAAGTTTTAAATTTCCCTCATTTTTGGGAAAATGGAATTATAATAAATGATGCTTTATCCCTATTTCTTTATTTTATTATTTAAATTCGTAATATCCGGTTGGGATGTTACACTGCAGGTTTGTATTTTCTTGTTACTGTTTTAGTTTAGTTTTTAATTCTATTTTGGTCCAATTTTAATTTTGTTTTGGTGTTTTTAGAATTTTAGGTTTGCTAACATGTTTCATTAGTTAAATATAGTTTGTCTTTGCTCTTTTTAGGATATAATTTGTTTTAACTTGTTGTTTCAGATTCAATAGGTAGTTCTAGTTTTGTGGTCTGCATCTAGCTAGATTACCACATTTTAGGTTGATAGAGTCTTTATAGTTGTGCTAATTCAGCCATGCATAGATAGTTTGAATAGGTTTTCATGAAAAGGATTAGTCTTGATCGAGTTTTAGATTTTACCTTGTTGAGACTTGAGCTATAATTGAAATTCTTCTTTATGTGATCCACTCATGAAAAGGCTCCTATTCTTAAATTTGTACATTTGACCTTAGTGTTGACTTTCACTTTTGGAGGTTCAAAACCATGCACAAGTTGTTGGAAACCTTTGAAGACAATTAAATACTCTTGTACATGGTTGATTGAAGGAGAATAAAGGAGAATTTTCTACAACAAATCAAACAGCTTCAGAGAAGATTAATTAAAGAGTTTAAGTTTGACTGCATAGTTGACTTTTTGTTTTAAAGCTCAAATGCAAGATCTACATGTCGGAGACCTTTAAGAGAGATGTCATGGGAAATGTTGAAGGCAAAAAAAACTATTGGAGTTCACTTAACTGCTGCCAGTTGTGTTACTAACTAGTTGAGCTATAATAGAATAACATAGGTAACTTTAGAATTAGAGTTTATTAGAGTTAGCATACAACACACATTTATAGGTTTTAGTATATCTTTTTAGGATTGAATAATAAACATTAGATCTAGTACTTTAGTTTAGTATTCATAGCAATTAGGACTTTAGTTTGGTGATTTAGTGTTGGTAGCCTAGTTTTTAGGAGAGTGAATCTAGTAAATAGATTCCTTGCATTGTTAACATCATAATAGTTTAACTACATTGCATTATAGGTAGTGTTATTCAATTAGAGTCTTAGTTAATTAGAATTTAGTTGTAAGAGTTGTTTTAGATATTTAGTAAAACTAGTCTATTCAAATAACTTTTGTAGGTGTTTTCATTGAATTAGAACTGGCTAATTTGTGTGGCTTTATTGATGGAGTTAAATAGGGTAAAAAGAGGAGTCAAGAAGGCTTGAATGGAGCTTGACCAAGAGCAAACTACAACAAAATAACAACCTTATGGATTCTAGACCAACAAAAGAGGTATGGGTGAAATTAGCATTGCCGGAGAACACCTTAAATGATGTCTCTATCAATAGTAGTGTGAACAAATTTATTGCCTCCACTACTCTGCCCATGTTAGCAACTTTGCCTAATTTTGAGGAAATTTTAAGAAAAACTTCCTTATATTAAAAGAAGGTTCTATGAATTTTCTAACTTTTAATTAAAAAAATTGTCCTATACAATTGTAAAACTGTGTAATTGCTACAAGGCATCTAAAGTGTGATGTGGTATAATAATGAAAGCAAAAGCTACACAACACAACCATCTAAAGAACACAGCAGAACAAACCACATTGGTACGGTTAACGACTAATTGAACCACAACAAAAGCTAAGATAAAAGCCTAACAACGTAACGCACACAACTACAACATGTCCACAAGGTTTCAGGAAGGGTCAACCACTCTACATGTATGGGTTTATATACCAACTAGACAACAAAGGAAACATAGCAATAAAAAAATGGCACCCAAGCATCGTGATATGCACATCAATCATAAAAGAACAAACAAGAAAATGCATCATCATTTCATTACTACATGCATAAACTACCCATTGTCCTGCATCAAACTGTAAGGAGGAAAGGAAAAATAAGTTCAGCTTACCTGGTTATTTCTCGTCCAATATGCATTCCCTTTGCAGCATCAACCTTTTCTCCACCACGGTTTCTCTTGCCCAGACCGGTGTGGCAGCAACCCTTCAACCACTTTTACAGAATAATAACTCTTGAAAAAAATATTCAAATTCAAACAACTTTAAAACAAAATTAAACCAAACACAACTTTGTGCAAACATTATAAGCTACACTGGTTCTTAATTAAACCACCAAAAATTGGATTCAACATCTGCTGAACACAACAGTCCAAAATGCACTTATTCGACCTTGGTGTGCACGATGGTGGCTGTAGCGAGCTCGTGCGACAATAACTCAAGGGAAAAAGGAAACCCCTATTCAACGAGGTTTGGTGTGGATGCTGGTGTGAGAGCCTTCTGGTTTTTTATGGTCGCTCGCCGGTGAACATGGATACTCAGGCCACGAGGGAGCGGCAAACATGGATACTAAGGCCACTAATGCGACGACAACATTTAGGTTTTGGCTTCGAGGGAGGGAGAGAAAGCGAAATTTGCGGAGAGAAAGAGGAATTGAAATTTGGGGAAGGAATCTCAATTGAAATTCTGATTTATCAATGACATTACCGACGACTATGATCCATCAATAATTCTGTCAATCAATTAATCCAACAATTTCATCACAGACTTTACTGACAAATATATATCCATTAGGAAATTCAACAACGATATCCTTTTGTAATTCCACTGGTAAACTATGTCAACAATTTCATGGTAGACTTTACCGATAGATATAGATCATCGATAAAATTAATAGGTCTATCTGTCGGTAATTTCGTCAGTAATTCATTATTATCGATAGATCTAAATTCGTCAGCAAAATGTTGTCACTAATTAGCATTTTTCTTGTAATGTGTGTAACCATTATAAGTAAAAAAAATTGCAATTGATATGTTAAAAGGAAAATAATATATATTAAAATATTAAATAAGACTATATAATTTGAAATTTTAAACATTTGTATGTTTTAATTTAGATTTTTTAGTAAAAATGATAACTTTTTGCAAATATTTAAAGTTATTAACAATCATTATAAATGAGATACTAATATAAATGTTTATACCTAAAAATTAAATTTGTTCCTGCGAAAACAATAGTAAAGTATCAGGGAGCATAAATTGTATCTTACCCAATCTTTGATTCCCCGAGACAGATACTCTTCGATTTCGTTGGGTATGTCTTCATGTCCTATTGTTGGATTGAACATTTTGGAGGTTACCTACAGAAAATGACTCCAACGATCAAGTCAACGAGAGCTTTCAAAAGTCTAATCTTAGTTTTGGTATTAATGAATTGCATATCTTTAATTGTTGTGGTCCACCTGTATTTATAGAGCATTAATCATAAATTACCTGGCTTATGGGTTGGGCCTTTATTGGGCTTGCGGAGCCTTTTTTGGTTTGTATGGGCCTTATCAGGGCTCAAATATCAGGCTTATGACTTGATTCTAGGAGTTTAGCTATTATTTCCTTAGTTTGGAGTAGGCGGCCCTTACTCATATGTGGTATGCTTAAAGTAGGCAGCTTTAACCACTATGTATATATCGTTTTCCAATATAGTTAATCAATGATTTATTCAAAATAGGACTATAGGTTCGTGACTAGGATTGGGTATCTATTTATACCGGTCATGTTCGCCTAGTATAGTACATCAGTCCCCCAGCCTTTGGCGTAACATGTTGTGTCAAAGGTTTTTAAAAGAAAATTTTCTCTTTTCTTGATATATTAGTATATCCCTATAGTAGTCCCTAACCTTTTGGAGTGGAAACAATGTTGAGGCTTTGTCAAAGACCAAGGAAGGTGCAAAGGTAGTGAATGTTAGGAATCATGCCAGGAGAACCATGAGATTCATTTTAATTATGGATGTTTCACTTTTTATTAATGTGACGTTTGGGCGGGAAAATTTTGGGGTTGGATTTTATGTTATAAATAAGGGTTAGAGTGAAGATTATGCATATGTTACTTCATTTGCTTGTTGTGAGACAATTGTTTAGTTTTTGATAGAGTTTGTCCGATATATATCTCTTTTCTTTTTGTGTTGTCTACTCTTTGTACAAGGTATGTCTAGTGATAGTGTTATTTCTTCTACATCGGGCTCGAGTAGGGATAATGAGTCTGTGAGCGGGTGTAGTAGTTCTATGTCCGGTGAGGGAGGAATTCAGATGGAAGTTATTTTTTATGTTAGGGAGGATCCTGCTAAGGAGGTGGCAAAGAATAATATGCTAACAAAAGCCAGATATGAATGGGTGGCTCTAAACGTGAGGACGCAATACTCTTTGTTCAAATGCTCCTGGTTGCTTAACTCATGGCTGGGTTGCATACCTATTTTATAGAAGGGTACTTCTCCTGATATTATTTCCCTAGAGTGGGTTAATGTAGTCGAGTGTGTATGTCATGATCAGGGAGGAGGTAAAGAAGGGTTTTTTTATATGTATATGTGCCATTTTTCTCAACTATGTCTACGGCTTCCATTTCATGATTTTATCATGGGTGTATTACGACTACTAAACATGGTGCCAACCTAGCTACACCTCAACAACTAGGGGTATAGACAGGCGTTCAAGGTGTTAGGTCAATCTCTGTACTTGAATCCTTCTCTATAGTGTTTCTTATATTTTTATGACACACATCCAAAGAATCCAGCTACTTGGCTGTCTCTAGTCAGCCGCCCAAGCGTAAGTATTCTAAATGCCTTTTCTCAATCATTCAAGCATTTTAAAGTTTGATTTTTTAAAGTTATCATGAAGAAATCGGGTCGTGCACTATTCTATAATGAGGATGGGAGTACTAAGTTCCCATTCATCTGGACAGATAATCCTCGTTGTTATAAGGGGATGAAGAAAAAGGAGTTGTTTACGGAGGATAGACAAGTAGCAGAAGTGTTGAGGCATTTTAGCGGTAAGTTGCCCACTAAGGGCTTAGCTAGAGTTTTTTTGTCACTACATCCACTTGTTAATTTAGAAGGTATCATTTTTTTATTTTTTTTTGTTATGTTAGGTGTAAGGGAGATAACAAAGTGTGTTTGTTTTACATGACATATGGCTCAACTGGGGAAAAAGAATCTAAATTTTCTCAGGCGCTTGCACAAGGAGAAAGTTGAGAAGGCAAAAACCATAGGGAATACTGAAGTTCCCAATCTGCAGGAGCCGCTAATTGAAGTTCGGGTTCATGGCGGCTCAAAAAGGAAAACATCCATTCCCGTTCAAAAGGGTATTGGAAAAGATATGTAGAGAGTCAGAGATGAACTTCTTGGTTCAAGGTCAAAATTAGGGATAAAAAAGCTTGAGGCGTGCTTGACAGAGTTACTAGGAATCATGGCAAGTTGATTCATGGCAAGTTCATCAAGTGCACCTACACCAAACAAAAACAATACATTGATGAGATTGCTCCGGGATTTGGAGTTGTCTAGGAAGAAGACCTTTGAACAATTGAGAAAAGACAAGGAGCAAAGTGACCTAAGAATCCAAGAGCACATTCAAAGGCTTGAAGCTAGGGAGAAAGAAAGAGATCCTAGGAAAATAGGGCATTCTAGGCGCAACCCATCACAAGAGAAGCAAACTCCAAAGATTCCTAAGTTCTATGGTGGAAGTGATCCCAAAATCTTCCTTGATTGGGAAGCTAAAGTTGATCAAATTTTCATTGAAAATCATGTAAAGGATCAAGCACAAGTTGATCTAGTAGTTTTAGGATTTTTGGAGTATGCCAATACTTGGTGGCATAAAGTTTGTAAGAATTATGACCAAGGGCCACCTGCGGCTTCTTGGATGGACATTAAAACTCTTATACGCGCTAGATTTGTTCCTCCCTCCTATAGGAAGGAACTTATTATGAAGCTCCAAAGGCTTCACCAAGGTCCTATGAGTGTGAGTGAATACTTTAAAGAATTAGAGTCTCAAATGCGTAGGGTTGAAA
>Ga0214545_1008379_pt1 | contig 16520 bp, 5 predicted proteins | sample CNSS4metaG_FD_160064 | JGI IMG/M metagenome (GOLD analysis project Ga0214545, IMG submission 160064) | Root nodule microbial communities from cowpea collected in UCLA plant growth center, Los Angeles, California, USA - CNSS4 | ecosystem: Host-associated > Plants > Roots > Nodule | place: USA... | reverse complement strand
AACACACAAGATTATAAATTGAAGAACGCATATTCACAGGATCTCTCATGGATCAAGGTTAGTGCTCTATTATGATTTATCGTGTGAGAATTATAAATCTTAAAGATCCTTAATTAAGTTTTACATGGTTAACCTGAATTGATAGGGGTATTATATAAAGAAGAAGAAGAAGAAGGGAAGGTTACACAAAAGAATAATTATTGCTGGGACTAAATGGTGTCAATGCCTTGATGTAACAACATAAAAATCTCTTCACTGTATTTGTTTTCAGAAAATAATTGCTCAACTATCTTTTCATGTTTTGAGGAATTTCTCCATAAATTAAAACTGAATTAAAAAATATACATTTTGATAATTACTGATACAAATATATTATTCAAATCCGCTTATATATTAAGTTATGTAAAAACTTATTTTATTATTTTAGAATTATTTATAAAAAGGTTTCTGCTAAGAGCCTATGTAAAATAATAGCCAATAATTAAGATATTTTAATTAATAGGACTCCAATCTAAATCAATTTCTATAAAAAATATTATATTATTTTCGATTTAAAGTTATCTGATAACTTAAAAGTACCAACTCACCTAAGAATTAATACAATTTAAGAATTCACGTTGAACCAACCAGCAAAGGTTTTATCTTTAAATTAAATTATAATTTTATAATTTCCGATCTTGGTCTATTTATTTCTCGGATATCTATTTTAAAATATCTATCAAATTTTTTGGATATCCGTGAAAATTTAAAAAATTATATTATTTTTAATTTAAAATATTAACTTTATGAGCTTTTTTCTTATATAAAGTTAATCTCTTTGTTTTTAATTAATGCCTAATTTTCAACTCTTTTGTAGTGATTCCTCACAGTATGTGAGATAAAGTTATTAATATCATTTTTAAGTTATTTTTAACATAATTATATATAGAGAGAGAAAATGTCTGATCAAATATTTCAAATTCAATTAAATTTTTTGTTTTTAAAAAGGTCATACTCAGGATGAATTATAAGTACTGTACAATTCCAAGGAACCGTTAAATGAGAATATAATATTATTATTTTTATTGTTCGTTGAGCTTCTTTTTCATACTATATAATGATATCGTAAAATCTAAAACGATCATCATTTGAAAAGGATCAAAATTAATTTAAATTTAGAAACATATGAAAGTAAGAATTGAATTTTTGTTGTTGAATATATCATTTAATTTTGAAAAACATGAATAAACAAGCTATAATTTACTGATTACATTAATAAAAAACTATATTTGATATATTGTGTTGGGTGATGTAAAGGTAAGTAGTATTTATTTTAGAATTTCCGTGAATAAGGACATCTATAAGGCTGTGTTCGTATGCGCAGATTTTGTAAATCTGCAGATTTGTGATGATGGAATTTTCGTTTTTCTCATGTTCGCATAACAAGATTTGAACAGAGTTAGAGCGATGCATTCGTGGTTAAATAGTCAAATTTCATCCCTTCACGAACGAAAAGAATTGCAATGATTTCTACTAAATTTACTTTTATGACCTTATTAACGAAAAGAATCATAATTTTTTTCAATTTGTATGATAATAGTATTCTCAAATATATATATATATAATAATTAATAATATTTATATATAATAATACTTATTATTAATATTTTTTATATAATAATTAAAATATTGTTATAAATATTATAATTAATATATTAATATATAAATTAATAATATACGTATATAATAATTAATAATAATTAAAATATTGTTAAAAATATAATTATGTACATATAATTAATTTTATTATTCTTAATATATGTATATAATAATTAAAAATAATAAAAATATATAAATTTTTATAATAATTAAAATATTAATAAATTTTAATATTTTTAACTGATTTATTAATTATTTTATTTTATTTTTATCATTAAGGGTATTTTGGTAACTTTCTAATTCTATCTATTTTTACAATTTATTTTATCTATCACATCAATCAAATTTTTCACTAACTTTCATAAAATTTATCTTCAAATCTACTCACTTTATCCTCTAAATCCACTCAAAAAAACACAAAAATTCATCCACCCAAATCTACACAAATTCATCTTCACACTCTCTCTCAAATCCATCTTTATAAATGAACACAGCCTAAATGATGATGCCATGACCTAGAGAGCTACAAACAATACCAGCTTAACACGTATTACCTAATATAATTATATGCCAATGGGAATAATTGTTGTTTAGAAAGTGCTTTGTACAAAATCACGTTCGCGTTGTATTATTGCACTTCCAATAATTCATTCTCCACTTATGCAAAAGTTGAATTGTCACCATTACAAGTGTGAAAAGCACCTCCACTTATTCCAAAAATTTAAGTTATTACTTGAATTAATTTCATGCAGTTTGAAAAGTAGCCATAATTTCCTATTTTTGGCTTCGGAAACATGTTTTGAGAAGAAAAAAAGTTTCGTTTGTTTTTATCTCTAAAAGAGTTGCGTTTTTCTTTTTTTAAAAAAAAAAGAAAGAAAAACTATAAATTTATTTAATTTTCTGCTAATAGAAAATTCTTAAATTATATTTATAGAAATTCAATAACTAAAACATCAAACACAATAAACAAACATAAATCAATACTAGTTCAATATTTCCCCTACCAAAAAATAACACATCCAAAGTCATTTTATGACGAGGTGGAGAGCTATTGTGCTTTGCAAGCCCAAAAATGTTCGTCTGGAAGCACCAATAACATTTGGGCTACTACTATTTACACTTCCTTTTTCCAACAAAACATTTACTTAATTCTTTTATTTAAAATAACATTTTATCATTGTTTTCTTTTTTGAAAACACCTTATTTTTACAAAACTTTCATATTGGACTTGCACTTGTGCTCTCTCATACACTACAACTTTTTAAGACACTCTTTTAATTTCATGGTTACTTGAATTGCTAAAATATTGAATTGCCGTGTCCATAGCATAGTCATGCTCAAAGTGCCAATCGATTGATTTAGGACATGCCGCGTCAATTTTATCTTCTCAAACCCAATCTTATTTTCCACAAACCAGCCAAATTTTATGACCTTTTCATCCTTCTTCAATTTCTCTCCTTTCCATTATCTTTTTATTTCTTTAACATATTTGATATTTTACATGCTAATTATAAAATATAATATTTTGCCCTGCAAGTTTTCTTACCCAAACCCCACTCACAAACCAAGATGTTTGGTCCACTTAACGTTGACATTGACCCTGACAAAATAAATTATCACAAACGCAAAAAGTCTTGTTTTTTATTTTTCAATAATGTTTCAGTATATATAATAACTATCAAGTTTTGACACAAAATATAGCTAAGATTTTTAAACATATAGACACGTTTGAAAGTGCAAATAGCTACTAGTTTTTTTTTTTATTTTTTTACGCTGATAGATTCATGTTCCTCGATTATATAAATCGACAATCAAATTTGCAAATACTTTTACTGGTTCAAGGAATACTATAAACCTCTCTTCAAATAAATTTTAATTATTTCTAGTTCAGTTTAAAAAATTAGAGGAGTGTCCACCTGCAAAGTAAATTTCCTGGAAAATACCATAGTGTGGACTGCGTCTGCATAAAACTTTTAAAGATGGAATTAGTCAAAGATAACAAAAACCAAAGAAGAACAACCTATGTATCACCATCTACATATACGATTTGTGTATCGGATATCCGATACGTCGATATATTTATTTTTAAAATAATAGAATACAACACGATATGTCATATATGAATAACGAAAAGTGTATAATAATTCTTACAAATATAATAAATATATGATTGTTAATGTGTGAATCCAAATTTTTTAATTTAAAACTAATTATTTTGGTAGTCAAAATCTTGTAACTAATGTTAGTGACCAATTTAAAAATCAATTCATCATTGAAATTATTTTAATTATCAATTTAAAGACCGATTATAATTTTTTTAAACTATTTTAGTTATCAATTTGGTCACTATATATGTGACTAATTTTTTTTTTGTCACCAAAATTGACTATTATTCAAATATTTTAATATAGTGTATTATTACTTTATAAATTAAATACTTCATTGATAAATTTTATTAAGCATCCTAAATTATCATATATGATAAGTGTCGGATATATAATTCAAGTTGAAGTATATGTGGATCATAGTTCTTCGTTATGGTTAATATTTTCTTATGTCAGTCCCACGTGGTAAAATGTAGCCATCATGTTGGTTGTTATTAAACAATGATGGGAGTGAAAAAGTGATTGCACGCGCTTATCCAACCCCAGACCCAAACTTTGGATTATATTAAAAAACTCACCATTGAATTTATCCAAAGGAATCGATCGATCCAAGTCTATAATATCTGGTCCTTGATCATCCAAAAGCCAGAAGCAGAACACGAGTGTTAAGTTAATCTTCTGCTGCAGCATTATGTATGGCGGAGGCTCAGATCCAATGAAGCCAACGGCAACCGGTTTCCCCGTTAGTAGCTACAGCACTTCGACAACCTACACCACCAACGACACCTCTTCCTACGCTCCACCGGCACCTCCTCAGCCCAAACCCATCGTTGAATGGTCCACCGGTCTCTGTGACTGCTTTTCCGATTTTGGAAACTGTAAATCCGACAACCTTCTGCTATTATATGTCACTGATTTGTTGCAATTGGATTGGTTTGTGAAATTTATGGTATGGTAAAAATGATTTGTTTCAGGTTGCATAACGTGGTGGTGTCCATGTATCACCTTTGGACGGATTGCGGAAATCGTTGACAGGGGATCCTCATGTAAGAAACTGTTTGCATCTCAGAGCAATTAAGTTCGATACAATCTATGTCCTGGTGTTGTATGATACGATGTTTGTGTTTTGTTGTGATTTGTTGTGATTTGTTGTAGCGTGTGGTGCGAGTGGGGCTCTGTATACGCTTGTTTGTTGTGTGACATGTTGTGCTTGCGTGTACTCATGCTTCTACCGATCCAAGATGAGAAGACAGCATGGTTTAAAGGGCAATGGCTGTACGGATTGTTTGATTCATTGCTGCTGCGAGCCCTGCGCTCTCTGTCAGGAATATCGTGAGCTTGAAAACCGTGGCTTTGACATGATTATTGGTATCTACCTTCTCTGTTTTGTGGCTTCTTCTTCTTCACAAAATTAATTTTCTGTTTTGTTTAATTTGTTTTGGTTGAAACTTGGTTTGGTTAGGGTGGCATGGAAATGTAGAGCAACGAAGTCGGGGAGTAGCCATGGCTGCTGTAACAGCTCCACCAGTGGAACAGAGCATGAACCGTTGAAGTCAGGATCTATATATGTTCATCCTAGTATGTTATACATGAAGAATAATGTTTTTACACTCGGTATTCCTTTTTCCCTATTTTCGTATCAATAGTTAGGCTTAATTAGTTGGATGATATCCATTTTTTATTTAGATTGTTAGTTTGGTATTCGTTTTTAAAAATATGTCAATTGAGTTTTAACTTTTGAAAAAATATCTTAATAAAGTCATTTTTAGTAAAAAAATTATTAACATCGTTAACTATATTGATATTTAGAATGACTTATAAAATTAAGTATTAATATTTATATCAAAATTTAGTAGTAAAAATCATTAAGACATTTTTTTTAAACTGAAACTAAATTGATATATTTTAAAAAACGAGTACCAAACTAATATACAATCTGATATATCTGAACAAAAGTGTATATTATCCCACTAATTAAATATTGTAATTAATATCTAAGAGTGACTCTCTGTATTCAGTTACTAAATCAAATGCAATGTTCTGAATATTGTAGTACTGTTTGTGGCCGTGTTCTAGGATGTATTAAATCGATTTGTGGTTTGACTCAGTCTTCAGTACAATATCTTTGCTTCATCTTTTGATTTTAAATGAGAACCCTATTGTGTTCAAACTTGCCAAACTTGACTAACTTTTCATTCATCCTCATTTCTATGTCCCTTCTTCCTTAAAGAGTTTGTTTTCATTTCTTTACCAAGCTTTTCTCAATTTAGTTCCCCAAACGTAACCTTTTTCTCTAGCAACCAAAGCAAGACCTTCAAAACTTAAATTTGGTTCATTCTTTCTTGGAAACTGGTGTAATGTTATAGCCATCGTTTTCTCCGCTGGTAACGTTGTTATTAATGATGTTGGAAGTAAAAAACAAGTTGCAATGGCATAGCTGGCACTTATCCAGCATCGTTGTCTTGCATTTAATGATATAGTTGACACCAAAACGGTCCCCTTATTATTGCTTTATATCATTCATTCATTCATATTCACACTCACAATCCTATTTTTTCTATTCAAACCCACGCTCTGCCCACTAAGACTATGATTCTCAAAACTTAAATATTAGTTTTTTTAAATAAATATTAATTGGAAAATTATGTTTTGACAAAATTTTATTAACAAACTTTTGATAAAGTACATATGACAATATTTTAATGGGTGAAATAAAGGTTTGATATGACTTGAAAAGAGAAGAAAAATGATTTGTGTGTGTTAAAAATAAACTTTGTCAAACTTTGTTAAAAGAAAAAGGGTTAAATATGTTTTTGGTCCCTCAAGTTTTAGTGAATTTTGGAATTAGTCTCTCTTCGAAACTTTATACAAATTTAGTCATTCATCTTTAGAAATACGTGTATTTAGTCATTCTTACCAAATTTTATGAAGTTTATTTGACATTTTAAACGCATCTCATGATAATATTTGAGTTAACATTGAAGCAAAAATGTGTCAAACTGTGTAAATAATTCAAATACTATCATGAAATGCGCTTGAAACGTCAGATAAACTTAACAAAATTTGGTTAAAAGGACTAAATTCACGCATTTTTAAAGGTGAAGGACTAAATTGGTCAAAATTTTGGATGAGGGACTAATTTCAAATTTTGCTGAAACTTAAAGAAACAAAAACATATTTAATCCAAAGAAAAATTATCAAAAGATCATAGTCCATATTAATTTACCTCAATTTTTTTATAAAATAACAATATATATCAATTGATACATCAATTAGATAATAACATATTTATTTATTATCAAATCACAATCATCAGTCATTTGTAAAGTTATTAACACCTAATTTTCAAATTATTTGATTAAGCTCTCAAACTTTTGAGTTCCTGATCTTGAATGTAATTATTTGATAGTATTTTATTTTGAATGACATTTTCTTGTTCTTCTAATTATAACAAGTCCTCTTGGACATTCTCCTTTCTCAAATTCATATTAGAGATTTAGTAGAAGAATTATGCAGAGTTATCTTTTCGAATTCATTTTGGAACTAAGCTTTTTCTACAATTAAATAATTTTTTCAAAAAAAGTTAGAAATGAAAAACAAAATTTTGACTGTATTTAAATGTTCAAGAGAATGTACTTATAATTTATGATTTTTTTAATAAAAAATATGAAATGATGGTTACTCGTAAATATTAATATAATCAACAAAATATTTATATTTTGTCTAAATAATATAAATATAATATATTATGTAGACAAAATATAAATATTGAGATCAAGTTCAACAAAAGGATACATATAATGAAATATGAAAAGAATATAAAATTCATAAATACTCTTCTCAGGTGATCTTTTAATGAGCTGTAATTATCTTTCTAACTCCAATTCTTCTTAGATTGTGTTGAATGCTATAAACTCTATCACTATCATGGCAATTCATTAAGCATAAAACAAAGAACAATATATGGATTTTTTTTTTTATCCAGAATCCATCCTTCTACCAAATAGCAGTATTGCAAGGTAAATAGTAAATATGAAATTAGATAAAAGTTAAAAAAGCTAAGTGGAAAAAAATAGATCAATATGTAATTTTATTAATAAAGTAGAAAAGAAATGTGTCTGGCAAAAGAGGGAGTGTAAATAAAAAGAGGCTAATTAAAGACATTGTAAAATAATATGATTTAACACGGGCTTAAAAATCTGATCGTCCTCATCCAGCCCAATTTCACTGCAGGTCCAGCCCACAACAGTAAGTTTGTTAAATTTTATCATTTAGAACACTCCATTATGAAAATTAGCCAACATAATTAAATTTTATTCTTATATTGCTTGTGTAATTGAACTTGATAATTTTCTGACGAACAATTCGTTAGTTAATTATTTTAAAGGACTTGTTCACACTTTTCTACAACATGGGTGTCATGGTATAACTTTTTTTTACTGAAATAAAAGAAAACAGAAAAAATGACTAGTTTGAAACGACGAGGATCAAATATATAATATTTTTTTAAAGAAATTAAAATTAGATGGCGAATAAATAAAAAATTAGATTCAAACTTAAGTATTACTAATAAGGCTGTTCACTTTTATCTTGTTACAGAAAAAAAGGTATTATAATAATTATTAAAATAAAAATATTACTAATGTAATTTTTATAAAAGAATTTACAAAAATAAATACTTTTATAATTTTATTATAAATATTTTTTATCATATAAGTATTTTTTTTTTCAGCATTTGAATTATTAAAAGAATAAAATTTAAAAAAATTGTGTAGAAATTTTGTTTCTTAATGGTAAAGATAAAAAAAGAAGTATAGAATTTACAGAATTAAAAAAAAAATTTAAAGAGATGTAAAGTTAAAGCTTCTATAAAATACTTTAAACACAGATTGATTCGTAAGATTCTAAACGGAATGAAATTAACATTGATAATATATATATATATATATATATATATATATATATATATATATATATATATTAAATTATTATAATAATAAAATATAAAAAATATACTGATGTATTCATATTATATTTCATTTAACAAGTAATAATTCAAGTGTCATCAAATCTCACATGACACTTTTACATTTTTTTCAAATACATCGTACAATAAACAAGACTTTAAGAGAAGTTAATGTATTGATTACACTATAAGATTATACATATATTATACTCATTCTTATTTTTTCAGGACCCCTTTTTACCACGTCATTGCATAGTCATATCTCAAACTAATCTGTATAGTAGGATGAATCATTTAAATACAAATTTTACCATAAAGGTCAAAAATACACATAATGATAACTCTTACTCTAAATATTTTTCTATATGTTACTCCAATACTTAGTCGAGTCAAAATTGCTTTATCATGAGCCATTCCATTTATACATTCTACATATCAATGATACATTAGCATCTCCACTTTGGAGATTTATTTCTCTTACTCAAATCCACATAATCAAACAAAAGAAAAGATTCCAATACATAGAATAATTTCATCATACTTAACATTCATACCTTTAATTTTGATTTAGAATTCATTTGTTATTAAAGTAAAACTCGTATAAAAGCAATATAATCAATGCAACCAAATAGCGTAGCGCCTGCTGGTAGCATCGTTGCGCTCAACGCCAACAACTCCAAAGGTCACACTGACTTTAAGATCCCAAACAGCACCTGATGGTGGTTCCTAGCTCACTATCCATAGAACGCCCTTTTCTACACTATGATGCTTAAATTAATTTATCTAAATGCTTCAACAGTTCCTCTACTAAATCACCAATTGATCTCATTTGAACAAAAATCTTTCAGTATTGCAGTTTAGAAAAACCACAATCTCAACATTAAAAAAAAAAAAACAAACAATTCACAAATTTTATCTTTCAATGCAACCATATATTTATCATCCACAATTTAAGCAAATGCTCAATCCTCATACCTAATAAGCACAACAATGTAACTTTAAGAACCATATAATTTAAATCACAGCACAAAACAATTTTATACAAAATGCTAGCTTCGCTAACTTTGATTTTGAACTCATAAAGCACAAGGTTCTCCCCTCCCCTACTCATATCTTCAACTCTATCTACATAAAAGAATTTCAGATCAATTATCTAAATCTACACTAGGATCACACACATAGAGAAAACCAAACAGAGGAAGATATTGAGTTGCAGTTTGGTAAACTCTCATGCACACAACAAAACAATTTGTGTTCTAGAAAAGGATAAAAGAATAACTTACTTTAATTGTTATTCTGATTGGATGGATATGTAGAGTTTTCAATTCAAGCAGCCGAATTTCAACAAGAATTACGATTTTCTTTGGTGGAAACCGATGACAATAGCAGTGATTGTGGTGGTTATCATCGTCACTGTTGCTTTTAAAGTTTGACGAATGATGATACCAAATCTTTTTCCGACACCAGCATCGACACCGACCCCAACACCAACATTGGAATTCCTTGAAGAGCTGGAAGTGGAGGAGTTTATTGAGGAGGAATCTTCTTCTTCCTCTTCTCCGTTCTATTTTCATGTCGGATGATGAAGTATAATGGTTTATAAACAATTATTATATAGTAGTTACTATATAATATATTATTATATATCTTTTATGTGTATTGATGTTCAATGTTTTAGAAACTAAGGAAGCATTTATACGTGTTTTTGTGGTACTTCAAAAACTAAAAAACTAGTTGTTCATGTTAAAATATGTCAAATATTCTGTTAGTAAATATTATGTAATCAAATATTGTGTTAGTTGTAATTTAGGCATTATTACTTCTGTGAGCAAATCTGTGCAGTTGTCATTCATTTAATAGATGATGAATTATAACACTCTTGTGTATATATATATATATATATATATATATATATATATATATATACACACACACATATCTTTGAAATAATATATCATAATTATTCTTTAAATCCTTTTATATGGTATCAGAGTCAAACACCAACATCCTCTATAATATAGGAAGCAGTTCTTCTTTATTTGAATATTTCTGATGACTCCTTTCGATAAAAATCAATCAGAGAAACATGATTTTGGGACTTCCGCTGCTACCCATATGCACGAAGCACTCACCCTTGAACGACTTAACGACACCAACTATGTTGAGTGGTCGTTGAACGCATAGAACAAGATCAAAGGCAAAAAATGTTGGGGTTACATCTTTAGAACAAAGGTTGCACCAGAAAACAGTTAATTTGATGAATATGAAGCATGAGAAGATGAAAACTATCTAGTCAAGTCTTAGATCAGAATTTCAGTTGATTGATGTTCTCACTAAACGAGTGTCAAACAGAGTGTTTAACGAGTCTTTATTCAAATTGGAAATGTGTGATATTCATGCACCAACTTGAGTAGGGTGTTAATTTAAACATTATTACATTTTCGTGCAAATCTGTGCAGTTGTCATTCCTTTAATAGATAAAAAATTATAACACCCTAATATATATATATATATATATATATATATATATATATATATATATAAAATAGTGGTTACCCAAGTAATGATAACTCAAAGTTGATATTGAACATGGTAAGCGATTACTTAAGCTGTATTTGTATTAATATGTAAAATATTTACAATAATTTATCTGGCTAAAATGTAAGGTACAGTTTTTTATGATCCCATAATATAAGAGATTTGAATATTAAATTAAAAGATATAGAGTATGAGAATTTGCATGACCTAATGAGGACTTCAGCAAAAAGAAATGTAAGATCATATGATTTCATGATCCATGCGGAAGAAAGAGAGAAGATAGAGTAAACTGGTAAAAGAAAAGTCCGCAGAGATGAGAAAGAGAAAGGAAACTTGTATGTAAAAAAAAAAAAAAAGTTTAGAAGCACGTACAGAAAAGAAAGCTAAGGAATATATAGGTAGGATACAAAACAAAATAACATAACAGTGTAAGCTACGAAGACACATAATGATCTTATTATAAGATAAATAAAAATGTATTAAAGTTCATAAAGATAAATAATTTGACTCTAGAAAAAGTAAGTATTCTTATGCCAATACCAGCACACGTGAATTTGAAAGAAGCTTACTGAGTTTATTGTTTCCAGAATAATGATATAAAGATTGTGTGTAGCCTTAATTGTCTCTTGAAGGAATTAGCAAGTAGGGTTCAGACCAAAGAAACTAGGAAGAAGATTGACATTAACTGATCCAATTTGGGGTCAATTAGTAATGAAATAGTCTAAGGGATCTTTAAAATTATAACTGACATACTAAGAATTTTGGATTTTGCTTATTGAATGTTTGATGTTTCTTCAAGAAATTACACTCCTAAAAATGTTACATTTTAGAAAAAAATGTATAATTAACTTAGTGACTTACACCACACCATCTAACCTATTAGTAATTCTTTCTATAAAACACTATCTTATTATAAATAGATAGTAACTGCTAGGGTATGTGGACTACACTTTAGGCCAAATTTCCAATGTATTTAAAGATCTGATTTCTGTACAAGTAACAATAAAAGAGCACAGAGCCACACAATACACGTTTTTCTTCTTTTTTTCTTTCATTTTTTTCCAATTAAACAAACTAAAAATCATCTTATTTTCTTTTTTTTTTCTACCTTTTCTTTTCCAATCACACATAGTATAATATAAAGGAGCGTTTGATTTAAAAAAATATATATATTTTTACTTTTAATTAAAAGGTAATCGTATTTTATTGTATTTTTATTTTTAAAAAGTATAAAATCAGTAAAAAAAAACATTAATCCCTGATTCTCTCTTTTTTTTTTCAATCTACTGTTTCCATATAAATTTAAGATATTAAATGTGATTTGATGTTAAAAAAAGAAAAATCCGCTTTTCAAAACACAAATACTTATTCTGGAATGTTCTCGTTACAATGCATTTTTATCTAAATAAAAAGTAAAAGTATACGAGGAAGCCATTTTATTAGAAATTTAAAATACGAAAAAAAATTATTTATATGTAACAATTATAATTTACATTTTATGATACGCTAAATTAAAGTCAAGTTTGAAATGTAAGAATTTATTAATTTAAAAATGAAAATAACGTATGAAATAAATAATATGAAAAGATGGATATAATGAAAATTGATATACAAAAAAGTAACATTATATATTTTGCTTCTATATTTAAATTCATCACTTGTATTTTATAATATGTTTGCAACTAACAAGATGAGTATTAAAACATGTTTAAAAGAAAAAAGAAATAAAGTTGTAAAATTAGTTTCTTAAGCACTTTCAAACTTTGGTTCAAAATACTATAATTTAATTTAAAAGTAGTATAATTTGGTTCAAAATTAGTGTAATTTAATTAAAAAATAATATAATTTGATTCAAAATTAATACAATTCAATTTAAATACATTATTGTTCGATTAAAAAATAGTGCAGTTTAGTTCAAAAATAGTATAGTTTGGTTTAAAAATAGTGTTGTTTGGTTCAAAATTTGAGCAGTTAAGTTAAAAAAATCGTGCAATTTAGTTCAAAAATCGTACAGTTCAGAAAACAGTTCAATTCATATTGTAGTGCAGTTCAATTTGTTTGAACTATTTTTTAATTCAGTCAGTTCAATTTAGACGTACTAGTTTTCAGTTCACTGCAACTTTTAACAGTATAGTGTAGTTCAGTAAATTATGTCCAGCCTTAATAATCTCGTTTCAAGACAGAAAGAAAATATCATGCTCATTTTTCTTATTTCTTCTCAGTTCACATCATTTCAACAAATTCATAACTAACTATATGTAAAAATGTAAACTATCCTTTTTTTTTTAAATGTAAACTATCTGAAAACAAAAATGATTTGAATTTGTCACAAATCAGACAAATTGTCAAGTATGCCATCTATATCCGGGGTTACCGTAACATGTTTGCTTATCTCCCCAATGGTGCACACATTTTTTTTCAGCCGTATTGATAGCAACCACATCTTGGGAAAAGGCACAATTCATACCCGAAGAAACCTGCAACAGTTTTTAAATCAGAAAGGTAGACAAATTTAGCTCATAGAGAAACCAACCTTGTACTACTCATTTAACATACAGAAGGGTGAGTTGGATAAATATCCAGAAAGTAATACAGTAAAGTTGATTTTGTATGTCACAGAAGATAACAATACCATTCTTGCAATATGACTTTTTGAAGATGTTTACATTTTATTTTGTTGGATAATAAATTGGTATATTGAGTATTTAAAAAAATGATAAAATAACACTACGTGAATGCAACATACTTACATCATAAAGGGTATTGCCAAGCTTGAGCTTGATTTTACCGCTTTTGTATACCAGCATTTTACCTTAGAATTATTTTTTTACTTTTTTGGTTGGTTTACTAATTATTTCGTGTAAATTCAGGATTTACAATTTGGGTCTTTTTGAGGATATAAAGTTAAGGATTATTGTTTTGAGGATGTCGAACCTTCTTTCTAATATTCTATTGTCTCTGAATTCATAATTTCTCTCTTTCTTTCTGTACTATTTTTCTTATTACTTGTGCCAGTTTTCCATTTTCTATCCTGTCATGACCACCTCATCACCGGTGTTGCCCTCGTCGCCTCCCCTGTCTCTGAGGCCATTCCAATTCAGGCAGCCGGATTTCCAATTCAGGCCCCCCCGGATTTCAACGAGAAAAACCATTTTCCTTGGTGGGCACAGATGACAGTGATGACAATAGTGGTGGTTATCATAATCACCGTTACTTTTAAAGTTTGGAGAATGATAATACCAAATAGTTTGACTTAAGAAAACTTAGGTATTCTTATGCCAATACCAGCACACGTGAATTTGAAGGAAGCTTACTGAATTTATTGTTTCCAGAATAATGATATAAAGAATGTGTGTAGCCTTAATTGTCTCTTGAAGGAATTAGCAAGTAGGGTTTAGACCAAAGAAACTAGGAAGAAGATTGACATTAACTGATCCAATTTCGGGTCAATTAGTAATGAAATAGTCAAACGGATCTTTAAATTATAACTCACATACTAAGAATTTCGGATTTTGCTAATTGAATGTTTGATGTTTCTTCAGAAATTACACTCCTAAAAATGTTACATTTTAGAACAAGATGTATAATTAAGTTAGTGACTTACGCCACACCATCTAACCTATTAGTCATTCTTTCCATAATACACTATCTTATTATAAATAGATAGTAACTGATAGGGTATGTGGACTACACTTTAGGCCAAATTTCCTATGTATTTAAAGATCTGATTTCTGTACAAGTAACAATAAAAGGACATAAAGCCACACAATACACGTATTTTATTTTTTTCTTTCATTTTTTCCCAATTAAACAAACTAAAAATCCGTTTGATTTAAAAAAGAACAGAAAATATTTTTACTTTTAATTAAAAGGTAATCGTATTTTATTTTACTTTTATATTTAAAAAGTATAAAATCAGTCAAAAAAAATCATTAATCCCTGATTCCCTTTTTTTTTTTAACCTACTGTTTCCATATAAATTGAAAAGTAGATATTAAATGTGATTTTATGTTAAAAAAAAAGAAAATCTGTTTTTCAAAACATAAATACTTATTTTGAAATGTTCTCGTTACAATGCATTTTGATCTAAATAAAAAGTAAAGTTATACGAGGAAGCCATTTTATTAGAAATATAAAATACAAAACAAAATTATTTATATGTAACAATTATAATTTACATTTTATCATTCGCTAAATTAAAGTCAAGTTTGAAATGTAAGAATTTGTTAATTTAAAAATGAAAATAAATGTATGAAATAAATAATATGAACAGATGGATATAATGAGAATTGATATACAAAAAAGTAAAATTCAAAACATTTGAGGTTTTCGAATCTGATCTCTGATTCTAATTTTATTTCCTTCAATCTCATGTTTTCATCCTCAACCAAAAGAGTTTAAAATCACCCACTAGCCTTTCATACAAAACAAAAATGGATGCCTTATTATAAGAAGAAAAAAGACATTAATGTTTATGTTTCATTGTTCTAGAAATAAGAAACCATTAACAATACTAATGATTCAAAGAAATAACTTTAATTCAATAACTGTGCTACCTACTGAACCTGGGAATTCCTTTCCTGCATTAAGTTCTGTGAATCATATATGATTCCGTTTCAAGACAGAAAGAAAATTGCGTGCTCTTTTTTCTTATTTATTCTCAGTCCACTGTTTATGACATCATTTCAACAAATTCATAACTATACGTAAAAATGTAAACTATCCTTTTTTGGTAAAATGTAAACTATCTGAAAACAAAGATGATTTGAATTTATCACTAATAAGACAAATTGTCAAGTATGTCATCTATATCCGGGGTTACCGTAACATGTTTGCTTATCTCCCCAATGGTGCACACATTTTTTTCAGCCGTATTGATAGCAACCACATCTTGGGAAAAGGCACAATTCATACCCGAAGAAACCTGCAACAGTTTTTAAATCAGAAAGGTAGACAAATTTAGCTCATAGAGAAACCAACCTTGTACTACTCATTAAACATACAGAAGGGTGAGTTGGATAAATATCCAAAAAGTAATATAGTAAAGTTGATTTTGTACCTCACAGAAGATAACAATACCATTTTTGCAATATGACTTTTTGAAGATGTTTACATTTTATTTTGCTGATAATACTATATTGAGTATTTTAAAAAAATGATAAAATAACACTACGTGAATGCAACATACTTACATCATAAAGGGTATTGCCAAGCTTGAGCTTGATTTTACCGCTTTTGTATACCAGCATTTTACCCATGAAGCCAGATGGCAA
>Ga0214545_1008374_pt1 | contig 16531 bp, 7 predicted proteins | sample CNSS4metaG_FD_160064 | JGI IMG/M metagenome (GOLD analysis project Ga0214545, IMG submission 160064) | Root nodule microbial communities from cowpea collected in UCLA plant growth center, Los Angeles, California, USA - CNSS4 | ecosystem: Host-associated > Plants > Roots > Nodule | place: USA... | reverse complement strand
CATTTTTACCATTTCTTTCCTTTCCATTTTATGTTTTCTTCTTCCTTTAATTGTTCTTGGTTTTCTATGGTTTATGTGCTTTCCATTTCCTTTTTGTTTTGAATCAATCCATCATCTTCTTCTCTTGTGCTTTGTGAAAGGAACCTTCACATCTAGATAGCTTGCTATCTTAATGTCCAGTGGGGATTTCACTTAGTTTTCTTAATGAACTCACACCATATTCAATAATCTTAAAAAGGAACAAGATAATCCTTCATCAGTTTAAGACAAAAGAATAATTTATCATAATCTAATAAAAATTGAGATGTAATTAGTAAAAACAATATATAATAATAATAATAATATTATATATTACAAATAAGAATAATAACTTTACTACTAATAATGTTAATAATACTAATAGTAATAATATATAATAGTAACATATAATAATAATACCAATATTTGTTATAATTTTACTACTATCACTATAAATAATATTATAATAATATATTATTAATAATTAGAAATACTAATACTTATAAAAATAATACAAATAATAATATTATTTATAATTAATATTATAGTTGAAATTATAAATAAATGAAAAAAATAAAAATAAATTGACTTTTGTAGGATTTGAACCCATATCCTTTTGTACCAGAGTTTTAAAATGACGAAAAAACTAATTTTTATGACACGTGTCAATAAAAGAAAATGGGTATTGTAGTAATTTTGGTAGTATCTTCTTTTCTTAATATCTAATAGATAACCATATTGTGTTCAAGAAATTCATCTTTCATCTTATTCCGAATTTTGTTTTGATAATCTTCATTGTAGAAAATGAAACATTAAGAGTTAAATAAAATGAATTAGACAATCAATGAAGTAAAATATCTTTAATTTAATTGTTTTTGTCAAAGATTGACATAATTCAATAATGGTGGACAAATCCTTCAAATTTGAATGGGTATCAACATCAACAATGAAATGTTGGAGTGAAATTTTAAACTAATCATATATTTATCAATATACCTATTTTTTTTAAGTTTAAGACAAAAAAAATAATTTATCATAATATATTAAAAATTGAGACGTAATTACTAACAAAAATATATAATATTAATAATATTATATATTACAAATAAGAGTAATAACTTTACTACTAATAATGTTAATAATACTAATAGTAATAATATATAATAGTAACACATAATAATAACAATTATTGTTATTATTATAATAATACTAATATTTGTTATAATTTTACTACTGTCACTATAAATAATATTTATAATAATAATAATATTATTAATAATTAGAAATACTAATACTTATAAAAATATTATAAATAAAAATATTATAAATAATAATATTATTTATAGTTAATATTATAGTTGAAATCATAAATAAATGAAAAAACAAAAACAAATTGACTTTTGTAGGATTTGAACCCGGGTCTTTTTATACCAGTTTTAAAATGACGAAAAAACAAAATTTTATGACATGTGTCAATAAAAGAAAATGGGTAATGTAGTAATTTTGGTAGTATCTTCTTTTCTTAATATGTAATAGATAGATGTAATATATATATATATATATATATATATATATATATTTTTTTTTTTTTTTTCAATTTTTTCTTTCTAATTATTTGGTTTGTCATGAAACTCATTCACATCTCCAATATATTTTTCATCTTATCATAACATTTATGTAATTATGTTAAAATGATGTATGTCAATTAAAAAAATTTTATGTCTCATATTTGAATATTTCTATTATTTTTTAGTATTTTTATTTATTGTATATTTTCCTTTCACATGAGTATGTTTAATACTCTCTATTTAAGCGTTTAATAGCATAAACCTTTCATTTACTAGGTAATATAAAAAAAATCTTTACTTATTTTTATTAATTTTTGTTTCATTTGAAGAACTCTTTTATTTCGCTAAAACAATTATTTCTCAACCATTGAGTATATATGTTGATATTTGAAAAGTGTTCTTAGATGTCTAAGGTATTTTTCATCTTATCATACCCTTAATTATACATTTATTTTCCTTTGTGCGATTTCTTTCAATAGTTTCTAAGTCATACATTTGTTAATTTTTTTAATATTTTTATTTGTTGTTTATTTTCATCATGTAGAATACTATTTTCAATACATTTTATCTACTTATTTTTTATTTTCTAACTCATTATATCCGTCATACTGTAATTTTTCACTATAATTGTATAAATAACTTTTATTTACTACAATATCAAAATTTAATGTAATTGCCATGAATATTTTTTTATCACCATCCAACATATATTGGAGTTCAAAAGATACAATATCCATGTAAATTTTTTTTAATTACGTTTATTATTTGTTATTTGTGTCATTTTGATTGGGTGATGTATTATCATTTTTATTAGTGTATAAAAAAGAGATTCATTAGAATTTAAAAAATTGAAGTAAACAAATATTTAAAATATATTTTAATTTGAATATTTGTTTTCCTTTAAATTTTTTTAAAAATATTTTTAAATTTTACCAACTAGGTTTCATTAATGTTTGCAGTTTGCAAATTTAATAAATGTTTTAGTTCTCATGAAATTTTATTTGGTATTCCAATCTAAAATGTAAACAATTGTAATTTATTTCAAAGTATTTGATATCGAAGAAACAACCATCCTCCTAATATTGAATATTTGATAATATTGTGTTTCCTTTACCGTAAATTGTTATTATTTTATAAAAATTAATTAAAATTTATATTGAAATAGTAAGGAAACGGGTACGGGTATGGGTATGAGATTATACCCGTTACTTGATGGGGATGGGGATGGGATAAAACTTTGATACCCGTTGGATTTGGGTATGGGGATGGGGATGATTTTTTTTTATAGGGATAGGTATGCGATAGTGAAACTCGTTCCCGCCCCGTCCCGTTGCCATCCCTACCTGTGAGTCTAGTTTCCAACACAAAAAGAATGAACGCATTTGGAGTTCTGTGGAGAGAGTTATGATCAAATGAGTGAGCAAAGGTCAAAGCTGCCGATAATACGAAAAATAACGTTTTCAGGTTATGTTGTGGCAATTTTGGCTTCGGTTTTGTGACTCTTTTTGCTCCTAAATGTGGTTGGATAACATGTCTTTGGATGCTTAGTCATTGAGCTTCAAATTCATGAGTTTAAATGCATCATAGCTACATGTTTGTGCTTTTGTGTATGTCATGTTGAGTCTTTAAATGTGTCTAACTTTTACTTGAGTCATATGTCATATGTTAGCTTGAAGTTTTCTTGTTCTTGTTATTCCAAGTATTTGAATATTGCATTCACTTTATGTCTTGCTTGATGTGTGCTCCATGAAATTGATTTTGGCCTAAAATTTGGGGAACTAAGTGTCCAAGCCACCCAAAAACAATTTTCTCATCATCTTGTGAAACTAGTTTTGAAAGAAGAAGAAAATTTTTGGTGCACTTATACAAATTTTCCGAGAGCAACATGGCTCTTTGGTGAACCAAAATTGTGTTTTTCACTAAGTGTTATGCTACTAGTTCTCATATTTGAGTGTTGGGTGATATTGACTAATTAGTCTCATGCTTAAACTTGGTTATGATCTTTCTTGGTGTATGAATAATTTGGGACTTAGTAGTGCATGTTCAAGTATTTTTCATAGAGTCTTTAAACATGTGTTTTTCTTGTTTTAGTCTTTTAAAAGTTTTGTCACATATAGTCTCTTTCCTTAGAGTTTAGCTTTCCTTGATTTTTGTGCTTTTCTTGTTTGTCTTTAAGTACTCCTTGTTTTGTCTTAGTAGTTTTCCCTTGAATTTCTTTGAGTGGTTTGCCAAAACTTTTGAGTTTGATCTTGAAAAGGTTTCGCAAAATTGAAAGTATCTTCACTTCTTTTGGTTGATTTGAGTGTAGCCTTGCCTTGTTGCTTTGGGGGAGAGTGATGTAAACACTTGGGTGAATTTCTTTGGACCATACTTGGTCTTGGGTTTGGTTACCAATTGTTACTAACACCTCCTTTTCTCGAATTTTGAGTTTTGTTGTAGGAAATTGAGATGGTGACTCCCATGGCCACTCAAGGTGCATTGGTAGACCTTGGAAAAATCTTACAAGAAATGGAGCTTAAGAGACAAGAAGATAGAGAACAACAAGAAAGAACCCTTCAAGTTTACATGCAACAAATGCAATAACAAATTCAACAACAATTGTAACCATTCCTAAGAGAGGCTAAGAAAAGAAAGCATTCTAGACGCCAACCATCACAAAAGAAGGAAACTCCAAAGATTCCTCAATCTATAGTGGATGTGATCCCAAGTTCTAGATGCTTTAAATAGGTACCACATAACAAACCATTACACCTACAAGGTTGAGGGTGCAATGTGTAGAACAAGTGTGTCCTTGGAAATGTCAGGCAATATTACGTACAAGGGACCAAGTGTGAAATCAGAAAGGTTGAAGGTGTGCACATATGTGCCACACAACTCATAATGTAAGACCATAAACACCTGGGCTCAAGAATAATTTCCAAACATGTAAGACAAATGGTGGAGTTAGACCCATCCACATCAATTGCAACAATAATTTCTTCCATCCAGACCTTTATGGGGTATAACACAACCTATAGAAAGGTGTAGTTGGCAAGACAACAAGTAATTGAAGATGTGTACGGAAACTGGGAACAGTCTTACAACCGATTGTCGTGCCTACTACAAGCCATGCAAACTTATTTGCCTAGGTTTGTATACAAGTTGAAAACTAGTCCAATTACAAATGGGGAGGAGTTCCTACCAACAACACTTTCGAAGAGTGTTCTGGACATTCAAACCATGCATTGATGGCTTCCCATATTGCAAACCAATAGTGCAAGTGGACGAAACCTTCCTTTACGGAAGGTATAGGGGCACCCTTCTAGTAATTGTTGCACAAGATGGGAGAAATAACATTTTCCCATTACATTTGCTATAGTAGAGGGTGAAACGGTTGAAGCTTGTTTTTTTTTCCTTAAAAACCTTATGAGGCACGTTACGCCTCAACAAAATTTATGCTTAATGTTGGACCGCCACAACTCAATCAGTGCAACATTTAGCAAACCCAGTAGTGGCTGGACTAAAGGGAATTGTGTATAGGTGTTTTATATTCGACGCATTGCACAAAATTTTACAAAAAGATTCAAGAATACAACTTTGAAAAGGGACCTCGTCAACATGGGTAAGTTATTACATGTAAAAATATGTCTTTCTCATTTGTTTGGCTGTTAATTATTCACCCCCATTATTAGTAACTATTTTATTTTTAAAATTATATTTGTAGTATATGCACTAATCGAGCCACGCTACAACTACTACTACAACATCATTAGGGAAGACAACCTAGAAGCAACAACATAGGTTGACCAAATTCCAAAGGAGCAATGATGTCTTGCATACGACCAAGGAAGAAGGTGGGGTCACTAACAACAAATCTAGCTAAAATAATAAATTATGTGCTGAAGAAGACAAGGAATTTGCCAATTTCTTCCATAGTATTGGCCATGTACACTAGGTGCAACACCTACTTCACTAAAAGAGGCAGGCAAATAACTACAATGGTGAGTGCTGCTCATGTGTACTCTGAATATGCAACCAACTTCCTACAAGATGCAGACTCCAAGTCAAACATGCACCAGGTCATTGAATTTGATAAAAATACCACAAGATTCAGAGTGAAGGAGATGGTGAATCCCAGAGAAGTACGTCCTACAGGAAAATTTGTAGTCAGATTAAAGGAAAGGTGGTGCGATTGTGAAAAGTTTCAAAAAATTCATCTACCATGTTCACATGTTATTGCAACTTGCAAACATGCATATCACGACTTCACCATGTACATAAGTTCCCATTATAGGTTGGATGTCGTCATGAAAGTATATGACAATTTGTTTGTCGAGTTAATACATGAAGAATATTAGCCACCATGCCAAGGGCCATAGGTTTGGCCTCATCCTGCCACAAAAAAGGAGCGATAGGTATTGTCCTAAATTAAGTAAAATTAGGACTGAGATGCACATTATGGAAGGAAGACAATCAAGAAAGTGTTTCTATTGCAGAACTGAAGGACACACAAGAAATTATTGTCCTAACAACCATGCACTTAGATGATCCACGTCGAACCATTTACTTTATGTTGTACTTCTAATTGTGTTCAATAAATTTATCCTTGATTCAATTCAATGGTACATCTTTTATTATTATCTTTTATTATTACTTATTTTACATAAAACAAAAACAAATAGAAAAATGAATTAAAATACAATAATGAAATGGTTTTAATTTATTTTAGTAAATTCCTTCATTTTTAAATGATTTTTTACAAATTTGCAATGTTTTTTTTTTCACTTCTTGCAAATAATTCTATTTTATTAAATATATTTATAACCTTTTTTCTACTTCGATATTTCTTTTTTAAATTATTTAATTACAATTGTTTTCAATATAATGTTAGGTTTAATAAATGTAGTCAATGTTCGTTCTCATTATTTTCAAAACAATATTGTTTAACAACTTTTTAATCAATCTATATTTTTGAATTTATTATCTTTAAGAAAACATTGTTAGATTAAAAATTACTACAACAAGAATTCTAACCATATAAAAAAACTAAGTATACAAATTAAATTATTTTTTGTAACCTTTTAATATACAATTTTTAAAAATTACCAAAAATTAAAAGAAATCTATAATTTCAATATTTATAAATATCTATTAAAAAAACTAATACTACACAAATTAAAAAATAAATTTTTAAATTTTATATTTCAAAATTACACCCAAAATAACTTAATACACAACACTAAATCTATTTTTAAATTGTTTTTTAACTCAAGAAATTCAATAAAAAATTTTATTTCATTTATTTTCATATTTTGTAAATAATATCTAAAAATAACTTAATACACAATACTAAATATTTTCAAAAAAAGATTTAAACTCAACAAATTCAAAAATAAATAAATTACACTTACTTTCATATATTTCCAAATTACACATGAAATAACTTAATATGCAATAAGAAATCTATTTTTAATATTTTTTTAACTAAAGAAATTAAAAAAAAAAATTTACCTTTAATTCAACCATTTTTTTTGAAGAAAACGAAAATAAAAAAATAACACCTAAATCTAATTTTTAAAAAAGTTCAAAAATCCTAATTTTAGTTTATTTTAAAAAAAATAAAAATAAAAAACCCATGTCCTTGAGGACCAAATTCTGACTGAGAAATTAAAAAAAAAAAAACCATGGCAGGCTAGAATTCGAATTCCTGGAAAGTGAATTCCCACCTGCAAATCAAAAGCGTGTTGTGTGTTATTTTTATGTATAGTGTGCTAGGTGGATCAAATTAAAGGGAAATGGAACTATTTGCTTAAAAAAATCCTTTTGATATAGTGTTTGCTTTCATTCTATTCAAACATATCAAGTTCTACTTATTTCACACTTATTAGCATGTACCTACTAACAAAAAGGACTTAGTTTAAAAACAAACTCAAATATTATAGAAGTAATTAAATGTCTTAATTTATATAGTTTAATCAACTTTATATTTAACTTTTTATACTTAAATATTATTCATCTGAATTTATATCTTATTTTTTCATCCGCTTTACCTTTAAATCTAAGATAATAAATATTAAAATAAATTACATGTAATATGTATGAAGGCTTGAAACTAAAATAGATCGTTTATTAATATAGGAATAAAAAGGTAAAGCTTTACAGTCATATAGATTAAAAAAATAAATAAACGTTTGATATATTTTAGTTAACTTTTTTATATAAAAAAATAAAAATGAGGATGGCTGGAATTGTTAGGACTGTAATTATGTAATTATATGTATAATAAATAAAAAAAATATATATATATATATATATATATATATATATATATATATATATATATGATAAATTTATCAAGTATTGATTTTCTATTGAATAAAAAAATTTAAAAATATATAAAAGAGAGATATTTTTTTATTTACTCGCTTTTTATCTATTTTGTTACTTATAACCCACCATCTTGGAGATGAGCTAACACCGTACATTTAAACTTGAATTCGAACCTTGAAAAATTGATATTTATAGACTTAAGTTTAAATATTATATTAGATATTTAATCATTTTATAAAAATATTTACTTTTATAATTTTTTATATTGATTCTTTTATGAGCTTAATATAATTTTTAATAATGCTTTATATTTTAATAAGTTTTATAATATATATATATATATATATATATATATATATATATATATATATATATATATATATATATATATATATATATATATTCACTTATAGTTAATAATAATAAAGTTAATTAACACGTACATGTATAAATTTGTTATTATTTATACATATAATATCCTTATTTTCTATCAATATTAATAAATCTTATTCACAGTTCATATCATAACTTTAGATTTTCTACACTTAATTAAATAATATTTTATTTAAATGTAAAGGTTTCTCTTAATTTTATCAGAATTTTTATTTTAGATTGTACATTGAGATATTTTATCTCTCTGTGTGGAGGACAATAAAACCAATTAAAATAAAAACATTATTTGTAGTAAAAAACCGCATATTAATTGAGGATGAAAACCTAGCCAATAGGATATTGGGAATTCAGCCCACCAATAGGGTACGGGATGAAATGTCAACCAATGAGTTAAGTAGATATGTACTTGATTGAATTTTTCTTGCCCGTGTGTTATAATTTGTTTGTTTTTTTAAAGTTTTAATACGTATCAAAATAATAATTCATCATGTTTAATTAATTAATATTGTGTAATTTTTATGAGATAACTAGTTTTAAATATGTGCCTTTGATATTTTCTTGAAGATAATTAAAAAAAAAAAAATAATAATAATAATTTTAAGTTTATAATTAAATTTTGATTAGAATCAACATAAAAAGTTATTCACAATATTATAAAATTAATATATGTAAAATTGTAAAGAGTAGATTTTATAAAAATACAAAAGATATAACATGTGAAAAAATATAGAGTAATCTCTCTAAAATTATAAATGATAAATTATGCAAAAATACATAGAGTATATTCGTGATAAATACAAATTAGTGTATGAACATATTGATCTAATGTGTATTGCTAGACTCGTATGATTAGTACATTGACAAATTCGTCTAATATCTAATGTTAAACTCATTAATCAGAATATAGACACACTTATCTAATGTGTATTCCTACACTCATCTAATATATATGGACACACTCGTCTAATGTGTATTGTAAGACACATCTAATCAAACAATTGATAGAGTTATCTAATGTGTATTAATAGATTCACATAATATGCGTATAAATAGACTCATCTAATGCATATTGTTAGACTCATTTAATCAGTGTATGAATAAACTTATCTAATGTGTGTTGCAAGACTCGTTTAATCATCGTATGGACACACTCACCTAATGCACATTCTTAGACTTGTCTAATTAATGCATGGAATGACTTGTTTTATATTGTATGCACAAAATACTTGTCTAATTAGTGCATATATAGACTCATATAATGTGTAATGCTAAATTCGTCTAATTATTGTATGAACAGACTAGTTTAATTAGTGTACGAACAAACTCGTCTAATATATATTGTAAGATTCATCTAATTAGTGAATGAACATACTCATATAATATATTAATAGACTCGTTTAATGTGTATATGAAAAAGCATGTCTAGTGTATACCGTTAGACCCGTCTAATCAATATATGAATGACCTGTCTAATGTGTATTGCTATATTGGTTTGATTAATTCATTGATAACTCGTGTAGTTAAAGTATTTCTAAACTCATCTAATCAATGTATGGAATGACTCATCCAATATCTTTTTGTTATACTATACTAATTAGTGTATCTACAGTCTCGTCTAATGTGTATTGTTAGACTCGCGTAATATATTTTGCTATACTCGACTAATAAGTGTATGAAAATACTTATTTGATGTGTATTCCTATACTCATCTAACCAAGCATTAACAAACTGTTCTAATATGTATAACTAGACTTGTCTCATAAGTATATGGACACACTCGTATAATGTGTACTGTTAGAATCGTTTAATCAATGTATGTTCGGACTCATCTAATATGTATTACTAAACTTGTCTAATTAGTGTATGAACATACTTCTCCAATGTATATTGCAATATTCATCTAATTGGTGAATGAACATACTCGTTTAATGTGTATTAATATATTCATCTAATCTATGTATGAAAAAACTTGTCTAATGTATATTGTTAGACTCATGTAATCAATATATGCATGACTTTGTCTAATGTGTATTGCTAGACTGTAATGATTTATTCATCGACAACTTATCTAATCAAAGTATTTGTAAATTCATCTAATCAACGTATGGAATGACTCATGTAATATCTTTTTGTTATACTATTATAATTAATGTATCTATAGTCTCGTTTAATGTATATTGATAGACTCGTGTAATATTTTTTTTCTATACTCGTATAATAAGTGTAAGGAAAGACTTCTCTAATGTGTATTCCTAGACTCATATAATCAATGTATCGACAAACTCTTCTAATATGTATAGCTAAACTTATCTCATAAGTATATGGACACACTCGTGTAATGTGTATTGTTAGACTCATTTAATTAGTATATGTTCAGACCCGTCTAATGTGTATTACAAGACTTGTCGAATCAGTAAGTGGAAAAACTCATCTGATGTGTATTAATAGACTTGTCTAATATGTGTATGAAAATAGTTGTCTAATGTATTTTGCTAAACTCATCTTATTAGTGTATGGACAAATTGGTCTAGTGTTTATTGATAGACTCGTCTAATTTGTGTATAGACATAATTGTCTAATGGGTATTCTTAGACCCATCTAATCATTATATGGAATGACTCATCTAATGATTTTTTCTAAACTTGTTTAATTAGGGTATGGAAAAATTTGTCTAATTAAGATTTGTTCAAATTTGTCTAAGTGTATTACAAGACTCATCCAATTAGTGAACGGGCAGACTCATGATGTATTAATAAACTTGTCTAATTTGTGCATATCTAGACTTGTCCAATGTATATTGATAAGGTCATCTTGTTATTGTATGTTGTTGGTAGACTCGTCTATTCAATGTTTTGACAGACTCCTCTAATGAGTATTCCGAGACTCGTATGTAAACAATGTATGAAATGTCTCGTTTAATGTTTTTTGCTATACTTGTCTACTAATTGTATGGACAAACTCGTTTAATATATATTTGTTATACAATAAACATAATAACAAGGAGAAGAATATAGAGAATATAAGAATAGAGAATGACAGAATAAGGATCAACTTTTCTGTGTGTCTTATTATTCATAGGAAAAGTCCTATTTATAGATACAAGATGATAACCCATAAAGGATACAAATCAAATAATTAATACAAATATTTACATAAAGAGTAATGAATCATGAGTATCAATCATATCAATCATATGAGTAACTGTATCAAATCAATGGACGACCATTAATTCATAACACTCCCCCTTGGGTATCCATTGATAAAAAAATGTACCTCGTCAAAACCTTACTAGGAAAAATCCTTTGAGATACAACCTAGTGAAGAAAAAAGAGTACACAATTCTATATAATATTGTTCTTTACATCTTTTATTTCTCCACCTCATGTAAACTTACATAATTAAGATGAGAAAGTCCAATCTTGTGAACCAATTGCTCAAAAGTTCTCATTGACAAAGACTTTAGAAATAAATCTGCTAGATTTTCACATGAACGAATCTTTTGGATCTCTACATCATCCTTTCAATTAAATAATGCACTATTTTCTTCATGTATGATTGTTGATTTCCTTCTTCTCAAGGATAGATCACAAGTTTGTCGCACATATTGAATTATAGACTTTAACTAAACATATTCACAACTTACCTCATATAATGCTAAAAAGTATGCACGATTTTGACGATGTTGTTGTTATGGTCTCTTTCACATATCGTCATGAAATCATTTTGCTACCACATGTGAATAAATATCTTATTTGTGATCAATCATTGTGACATTGTGAGAATATAATAAATAACATGCATCTGCATAATCCTTTAGATCCAATTTTGAATCATTTGGATAAAATAATTTCATATTCGTAGTACCCTTAAGTTAACAAAGTATATTTTTTACTCCAATCCATTGTCTTCTTGTAGTTGAAGAACTATATCTTGCTTAACAAATTTACAACAAATGTAATATCACGTCAAATATAATTAGCAAGATACATCAGTGTTGTTATAATACTAAGATATGGTACTTCTGGACCAAGAAGATCTTCATCATTTTCTTGAGGTCTAAGAAGAACATTTATCAACGTTTAACGACCTCACAACTATTAGAGTGCATAATGGATGTGACTTGTCCATTTAGAACATTTTATGCACCTTAATCATATAAGCCTCTTGATGTATAAAAAACACCTTTGTTTAAATACTCAATTTGTAATCTCATAAAAAAATTGTCTTTTCAAGATTCTTCATCTCAAATTCTTTCTTTAAGCAATCAATTGTCTTTGTGAGCTCATTATGAGTTCTAATGATATTTATGTCATCTACATAAATAATAATTATGGCAAATTCATTTTTGGATCTTCTCACATAAATACAAGAACAAATAGGATCATTTCTATATCCTTCTTTCAATAAGTACTCAATAAGATAGTTATACCACACACGTCCTGATTACTTTAATCAATAAAAAGGGCTTGTTCAATTTTATTAAATAACCCTCTTTAAAATTTGCCTTGGTGGGCAAATAAAATCCTTCAATGATTTTCATATAAATATGATTCTAAAGAGAACCGTACAAATAGGCTGTAATATCATCCACTAGATGTAAATACAAACCTTGTTGTGTAACTAGGATAATCAAATATTGCAATCTTATTGCTCCAACACTAGAGAATGTGTCTTTTCACAAATCAATATTAGGTTTTGTGAAAAACCTTGAACAACCAACTGTATCTAACAATTTCATCATTCTTAATTTGATTTTTGCGCAAACATCCATATGTACCCAACGAGTTTCACACTTTCGAACTATAGGTCCAAAAACCTTTCGTTTAGCAAGCCAATCTAATTATGCTTATATGCGTATTTTCATTTTGGCCAATCATGTCTTTGTGGACAATCTTCAATTATCATTGGTTATTGATTCTCATTGTCATTCATAACATTCATCGCTATATTATATGTAAAAGTTTCGTCAATGTTGACTACATTTTGGTTCCATATAATATGATTCATGGCATAATTTATTGAGATCTCATCATTTTAAACAATTTCAGGTACTTGAGGTTCTTCTGGAACCAAATCATTAATTATGTCAAATGAATCTTTTGAGATTCCACCTTTTCAATTATGTCATCTTGCATTTTAGCTCTTTTCTTATTCAAGAGTTTTTATCTTTGGAACCAATAGGCCTACCACACTTTAAACATGTCTTTGGAATTAACAAGCCTACCACGCTTCAGGCGTGTTATGAATTAATATCAAATATACTCAGAGCATTAGCAGTCGATAATATTTGATTTTATTACACTTTTTGTTAGTAAGAACATTTGATAATTGATTGACTAATTTTGTAAATGAATTATCCTTTAACTTCTAGTTCACATTCTTTTGTACGAGGATCAAGATAAAATAATGATAATTCATTCCAACCAATATTCTTTTTCAATTGGGGTTAAATATGTTTTTGGTCCCTCAAGTTTCAGCGAAATTTGGAATTAGTCCCTCATCAAAACTTTTGACCAATTTAGTTCTTCATCTTTGAAAATGCGTGAATTTAGTCCTTTTAACCAAATTTTGTTAAGTTTATCTGACGTTTCAAGCGCATTTCATGATAGTATTTAAATTATTTATACTGTTTGACACATTTTTGCTTCAATGTTAACTTAAATACTATCATGAAATGTGCTTGAAACGTCAGATAAACTTAACAAAATTTGGTTAAAAGGACTAAATTCACGCATTTTAAAAGATGAAGGACTAAATTGGTATAAAGTTTTGATGAGGGACTAATTCCAAAATTCACTGAAACTTGAGGGACCAAAAACATATTTAACCCTTCCAATTGTTTTCTTTCTCCCCCTAATGTTGGAAAAACTTATTCATCAAAGTGACAGTCGAAAAGTCAAACTGTAAATAAGTCTCTTGTTGGTAGTTCAAGATATTTTATTATTGAGGGAGAATCATATCCAACATATATTCTCAATCGTCTCTCAAGACCCATCATAGTTCCTTTTGGTGGGGAATTGAAACATATACACCACACTCAAAAAATTCTTACATGAGAATATTAGGTCACTAACCAAAAACCAACTGCATAATAGAGTATTTGTGATAACTTGTTGGCTAGATGCAAATCAATAATGCAAATGCAAAATTGCATATCTCCAAGTAGCCATTGGAAGATTAACTCCCATAAGTAATGGTCTTGCAACCTATTTTAGAGGTTTTAGTAATGATTTCACAAGTTTATTTTGAGTATGAACATGTGCTACTGGATGCTCAACTTCAATTCCAATTGATATAAAATACTCATGAAAAGCATGAGATGTAATTACACCAGTATTATAAAAACAATTTTTTTAATCGAATAATCTGGAAAGTGAGCTCTTAACTGTACTAATAAATTTGCAAATACTTGATTGTGAGTTGATAATAAACAAATATGTGACCATCTAGTTTATGCATCAATCAAAACCATGAAATATATAAATGATCCACATGGTGGGTGTACTGAACCCCAAATATCACCATGTATTCGTTATGGAAATGAGATCGACTCATTTCTAATTTTTCTGGTGATGGTCTTATTATCAACTTCTGTGAACGTATAATACATGAGAACGCATTGGTCTAAAGAAGTTTCTTGACTCTTAAGTGGGCATCCGCATGAGTTTTTCAAATTTTTTTTCGCATTATAAAAGATCCAGGATGACCCAACTAATCATACCAAACAAGGAATTCATTTTGATTCGTAAACTTCTAGTTTACCATGACATGCATTTTAATTGTACTAATATATGCATAGCATAAATCATCCAACTGATCATGCCAAACATAAATATTATTATGAGATTTTTTCAAACTCTCATAACCAATGAGGTAATCAATGCTTCCATTTGGTTTAGCAAAGAAAATAATAATATAAAGATGAGTAGCATCTATATGGCCTAATCAGAATCACCATCTTCATAGGTAAAGTTCGTTTCTATGTTCTTCTCATTATTTGTAAGATGCTTTGGTGTACGACATGTACAACTCAAATGGCCTTTATCACCGTAATGATAATATATACTTTCATCTTATTTGTCAATATTTTCACATTTTCCTTTTCCCTTTTTCACATTATTGTGCCACTTCTCGTGACAAAATGTGTCTTTGAAATTTCCTTTATAACCACGTCCATAATCAATATCACAATCATGAAACTATAATTCACTTATGGGAATGGAGCAGAACCAATTGGACATGTTTCATGTTTTTCTATGAAAAGCTTATTGCTTTGTTTAGCCATACAAAGACATAAAATAAATTCATAATATTTATTGTTGCATTCACTTCTGGGAATGGAGCAGAACCAATTGCGCGAGTCTCATGATTTTTCATCAAAAGCTTCATTGCTTTGTTCACCCGTACAAAGACATGAAATAAAATTCATAATATTTGTGAAATTTTTGTTTTCACAATATTGTTATCGCATGAGCAAATTAGTTGCTCAGATGCTTTATTTCTTTCTTTAATAGTATCATCAGTACCCATTGCATCTAAAGGTATTTCAACATTTAATATCCAATATAACTAATTCTTCCTTGTAATATCAAGAGTCACAAATTCTACAAATTCAAAATTTTTAAGATTTGGTATGTTTAGAATTAGCATAACAAATAATAGTAATAATAATAATAATAATAATAATAATAATAATAATAATAATAATAATAATAATAATCAGACAGAGATGAACATTGATAAAGTCAAACCATTCTTATGACAAAAGTAACAATATAAGATAAAATTGTAAATGAAGAAAGGATTAGGAAGAGCCTCGATTAAGACATGCATAACATTGTCCTCAGAGAGAAAAAACTTCCACTAACCAGTTGGTTGGAGCATGGTGCTGATAACGTGCTATAAAACCTTCTAGCTATGCCGTGGTGCACCGCCAACCTTAGCCATGTGCAAAACCCAACCAACTCAAAACTTTTGTGCACCAAGAATTTCATGGTATTCATTTGGGGACATTTGGAGGCCTTTCCAACCCTCACATCTCAAAAACCACGAATTTCATTTTTTCACAAAACTCCCCACCAAGGGCTAAATTACCCTTTTGGTCCCTCTATTTGTAATGAAATTTCATTTTGGTCCTCGAGTTTTTCGTTGTCTCAATTTGGTCCTCATATTCTTAAAAATGACTCAATTTGGTCCTCACCGTTAACTTTGACCAAACGGTGTTAAAGTCAACGCCACGTGTC
>Ga0214545_1008371_pt1 | contig 16542 bp, 5 predicted proteins | sample CNSS4metaG_FD_160064 | JGI IMG/M metagenome (GOLD analysis project Ga0214545, IMG submission 160064) | Root nodule microbial communities from cowpea collected in UCLA plant growth center, Los Angeles, California, USA - CNSS4 | ecosystem: Host-associated > Plants > Roots > Nodule | place: USA... | reverse complement strand
TGATAATATACTTCTTGTTGAGTGGTTGTGGATGTAGGCCTTGAGGTGCCGAACCACGTTAAATTTCCTGTGTGCTTTTATTTATTTTTCTGCTCTTATTTGTGGGTGTGCTTCCGCTTGAAGAGATTATTATTTTTAGTGCGTGATTTCCCAACAGTGGTATCAGAGCTGAGGTTCTGACCAAGGGTTTCTAATCAAGGGAGGAAGAGGAGCAATTTGGCATACCAACCAGAATCAACATCCTTTTGAAGGGAGTGGAGTTCATGTGTTGTGAGATGCTCCCAGATCTACGAAGGAGGTTGCAAATGGTACTCATGTGGCCTAATGAGTGATGTACCATGGAGATCTGATATGTGTGAGTCATGGTTTGCGACATGTGCATGGAGAAAGTGCTCTACGGCTTACAAATCTGTGTTGTTGTGTCAAGTAGACTGCGATGTTTGATAATGTTGGATCTGCATGGTGAGTGTGGAGCTCGAAATGTCCAATGGTGGTGTTTTGCATGACTCACGCGATGCTTCGTCAACAGTGTTGCGTCGTTGTGTTGTGGCCGTGTCGTGGCTTGACCAAGGTGGCGTTATGATGGATTCCCTTTGAGTATCAGTGAATTGTTAGTGACAATGATGTAAAAGTTGCCGACAACGAGTCTGGTGTGCAAAGCGGTGAGGGCCGTTGATGGGAAAGATTGTCATCATCAGTGAGTCTGTGCATATCACCAGTGACAAGAGTGGTTCAAGCATATTTGTTGGATCACTAGTGCCAAGAGTGGTTCAAGCATATATGTTGGTGGTGTGTCAAATGTTTGTTTCATAGCATGTGAGACTTTTGGTGAAGGGAGGATATGTTGGTTCTCAAGTGGGTATTCACCAAAGTCCCACATCGAGTAATATGAAGAAGAGAGCAGCAGAAAAATACTATAAAAGTAAAAAGTTGGTTTTAGAGTTGTCACCACAACTCAATAAGTCTCTTGGGTGTATGAGGGGCTTAGATAGTTGTGTGTCATTTGAAAGTTTGCAATTTTTGCTAGAAAAATTGCACTATGAAGGGTTTGCAATTTTGGTCCACAAAAGTTGCACTATGAAGGGTTTGCAGTTTTGGTCCATAAAAATTGTATGAAGGTTTGCAATTTTTGCCAGAAAAATTGCACTTGGGTGATAATATACTTCTTGTTGAGTGGTTGTGGATGTAGGCCTTGAGGTGCCGAACCACATTAAATTTCCTGTGTGCTTTTATTTATTTTTCTGCTCTTATTTGTGGGTGTGCTTCCGTTTGAAGAGATTATTATTTTTAGTGCGTGATTTCCCAACACTAACTATGGACAAATAATTTATATTGTGCCCCCTCAATCTCAATGTAGATGCACCACTGAAGTACACAACCAATATTACAATTATAATCTCTCAAAAATTATTCAGGCTCAAGAAATAGCCATTAAAAAAATAAAGCATTCATCTCATAATAGAATTGTAAAAAACAAGACAAATATAAGCACATGAATTTTATAATTTTCAATATTAGAGGCACATTTTCAACTAAAGTTATAAAACTTTCAAAATATGATGCATAATATAAAAGATTTAAGATTGGAAGAACATTATCATTTCAGATTTATAGTGTTCATAAAACAATATATCTATAGGTTGTAAAATCCATAACATGACCAAAAACAATCTATCACTCGTGATCAATACAAAAATCTTCAAGAAACATTTTAAAGGAACAAAGTCAATTTGCAAAGAATAAAAATCTTGAACCACACTCAATCAATTCAATTTAGGATACACAACTCTTACTGTTCTATTTGGGCTTTCTGACCAATACCATATATCAATATTTGATATAAAAGTCCAACTTAAAATTAAATTAGGTGGAAAAAATATATTTGAATTCCGTAAATTCAATAAATGGCTCATTAACAAACATTCAATCCCTCATTGGATAAGAAATATTATAAAGGAGAACTTAAATAGTCATCCAAAAATTTCAAAAATAGCCAAAAACTACCAACTACATTTAGAAAGCAAGTGCCACTCATATTTATGAAATAAATAAATATGAAGTCAAATTATAATATGGAATCCTTTCACTTTGGTTGAACAAACCATCAAAAGATAGACAAGGAATTCATCACCAGTTTGAATAACAAGGGGCAACTAAAAATTTTCTATTTTGAACAAAAAAAGTCAAAGTGCACTTTGAAAATTCTATTTATGAAGGGACAACCTAAAACATGCAAATATGAAATTTGCACAATGAACCAATAAAATCAAATTGAATTTGAGAATTTCAAGTGGAACAATTTAAATATACCCTTATGATGTGCCTCATAAAAACCAAAGTTTTATTCAACGATTCCATTTAGGGTGTATGCCTAACTAAAATTATAGGGATTTCAAAATTGAGCCCCAATATCAATTCATATTTTAAGAGCGAACAAAAAATATATCCGTAAGTTATCAAATCTCTACAAAGATCAAAACCAACCTATGTTCCCCATAAATTCAATATAAAACCCAATTGTAATATGCCAAATTTACACGAAATTAGGCTAAAAAACCATCATTGTTTCTTGTGATAACTATAATTTTTCATCTTACAAAACAATTCAAAGTGTTAACTTAAATATACTCATATCCTATCTTGACTATGAATAAATAATTCAAATTACGCTACTCCATTCCCAATATGGATGCACACCCAAGTTACATGACAAATACCACTTATAATTTTTCAATATCATTTGGATTTGAGAATTAGACATAAAAATATTAAAGCATTCATCTCACAACTGAATTATAAACACAACAACTCAAATATAAGCATATGAAATTTGCATTGGGAATAAAATTAATTTTATAGGGCTTTCAACATTGGTGGAACAATATCAACCCAAATTTTAGGATTTTCAAAACTGGAGCACTATACCAACTCAAGTTATACGACTTTCAAAGTTTGAGGCACAATTGTTACCCGTGATCAACATAAAAAGCTTTATGAAGCACTTCTAAAGGACAATTTTGACATATGCGTGTGCAAATATTAAAAAGAATAAAAATTTTAAACCACACTCTATCAATTCAATTTAGGATACTCAACTTACCCAATTCAATTTGGGCTTTCCGACCAATACCACATACAAAAATTTGAAGTACAAGCCGAACTCAAAATTAACTTAAATAGAAAAAATAAATTCGATTCTTTGTAAATTCAATAAAGTACTCAAATATTAACATTCAAACCCTCATTGGTTAAACAAATCATAGTTCAACCAGATTATAAGGGGCAACACACATATAGTAATCTAAAAATTTTAAAATAGTGAAAATTGTCAATTACATTTAGAACGCACCCCAACTCATTTACAAAAATAAAAAAGTATGAAATCAAATTATAATTCTGAATTCTTCCACTTTGGCCCAACAAACTATCAAAAGATAGACAAAGAACTCATCCCCAGTCAAAAAAAAAAGGGCAACTCAAAACTTTCTACTGTGAACAAAGAAAGTCAAAGTGCACTTTGAAAATTCTACTTCTGATGGATCAACTCAAAATATACCCATATGAAATTTGCATAGTGAACCAAGAAAATCAAAGTGCAATTTGAGAATTCCAAGTGGGATAATACAAAAATATACCTTACAAAACTTGCACTATGAAAAGAAAAAATGAAATTGCTATTCGACAGTTCCATTTAGGGTGTATACCCAACTCGAGTCACATTTACAAAATGAAAAAGCATGAAATCAAATTATAATTCGGACCTTCCACTTTAGCCTAACAAACCATCAAAAGATAGACAAAGAATCCATCGCCAGTCCGAATAACAAGGGGCAACTCAAAACTTTTTACTGTGAACAAAGAAAGTCAAAGTGCAGTTGGACAACTCTATTTATGATCGGACAACTCAAAATATACTCATGGAATTTGCATAATGAACAAAAAAAATCAAAGTGCAATTTGAGAATTGCAAGCAGGATAATACAAAAAAAAAACCCTTACGGAACTTCACTGTGAAAAGAAAAAAAATCAAATTGTTATCCAAAAGCTCCATTTCGGGTATATACCCTACTCAAGTCATATTTACAAAATAAAAAAGTATGAAATCAAATTATAATTCAGATTTCTTCCACTTTGGCCCAACAAACCATCAAAAGATAGACAAAGAATCCATCATCAGTCTGAATAACAAAAGACAACTCAAAACTTTCTACTATGAACAAAGAAAGTCAAAGTGCACTTTGAAAATTCCACTTATAAGGAGACAACACAAAATATACCCATATGGAATATGCATAGTGAACCAAGAAAATAAAAGTGCAATTTGAGAATTCCAAGTAGGATAATACAAAAGTATACCCTTACAAAACTTGCACTATGAAAAGAAAAAATCAAAATGCAATTTGACAATTCCATTTATGGTGTATTTCCAACTTAGGTCATATTTACAAAATAAATAAGTATCAAATCAAATAATAAACGAAATCCTTCCACTTTGGCCTAACAAACCATCAAAAGATAGACAAAGAATTCATCACCAGTCCGAAATAAAATAGGCAACTCAACTTTCTACTGTTAACAAAGAGAGTCAAAGTGCACTTTGACAATTCTACTAATGATGTCACAACTCAAAATATAACCTTATGAAATTTGCATAGTGAACCAAGAAAATCAAAGAGCAATTTGAGAATTCCAAGTTGGATATACAAAATTATAACCTTACGAAACTTGAACTGTGAAAAGAAAAATTAAAAGTGTTATTCGACAGTTCCATTTAGGGTGCATACCCAACTCGTGTCATATTAAAAAAATTAAAAAGTATGAAATAAAATTATAATTCTGAATCCTTCCACTTTGGCCCAACAAACCATCAAAAGATAGACAAAGAATCCATCATCAGTCCGAATAATATGGGGCAACTCAAAACGTTCTATTGTGAACAAAGAAAGTCAAAGTGCACTTTGACAATTCTAATTATGATGCGACAACTCAAAGTATACTGATCTAATCTACTACAAACGTTTCCAAGAAACTTTTTCTTCTAATTACTTCTCACATGCAAAACGCTTAAACAAAAAATATTGATCTAATTTAACTATTGAAGCACAATTACAGATACAGCTCAAAGGGAATATACGTACTATTAATAACAGGGTGACACAATAACAAAAGAAGACATATCGCTTCAAGATTCCCTACTTAATGCATTATCTATATAATCATATTACAAGATAATTCAAATCCTACAATCACAATTACAATATTAACCAACATATAAACTCATATATAACAACTATATAATAAAAATAAACCTAAGTTCCAAAATTCGTATTTAAATACCAAAACATAAATAAAATTTCGCAAGCACCACAATGAAATAATCGACAATCAAATCTACTACAAAGGTTTAGGATAACCTTTTCCTTCTAATTACTTCTCACAAGTAAAACCCTTAAAGAAAAATAATTAACTAGCCTAACTACTGAAGCACAATTACAGATCCAACTATAAGGGAATTTACGTACTATTAAAAACATGCATATACAACCGCAAAAAACAAGCGTCACTACATCATTGAAATTTAAATCTCAAAACATCATTCACTATAAGATCAGCTAAATCTAAAAAAATTTAATTAATCCGAAAACTAAAAAGACCATAGTCCTCTATTAGACTAAATAGAAATAAATTGTAAACAATACATAAGACAAATCTATATAATAAGAAACTTTTAGAGGTAACATAGAATCATCATTGCATTTATACAGAAACTTGCATTCCTTAATTACCATAACATGTCAAATGGTTCGCGAAAAATATTGAACAATACTAACTTCTCACAGACATGTATATAGTGACTAAACTAACAAAATGTGCATATAGAAACAACAATCAATTCCATGAGATCATGTTCAACACGACCAAAATTTTGCAAAAGTGATATAGTGTCTTTCTAAGATGAACTAAAACGCTAATTGCAACAACGTACTCTTAAAAAATTCAAATAATCCAATCACACCAAAATTTCTATCTAGCATAATAACTGATACAAGACTTGAAAAATCTTCCAAAAATACAATCCTATTTTGAAGAACTCATACCTATTTCTTCAAAAACCATTCACAAAAAAATCAACATGACCACAATTTTGCAAAAGTGATATAGTTTCATTCTAAGATGAATTAAAACACTAATTGCATCATCATACTCTTACAAAATTCTAATAATTCAATCACAACCAAATTTCTAACTACAATAATAACTCATCACAATTAGGCTACAAGAGCTGATAGATCTTTCAAAAATACAAACCTATTTTGAAGAACTCATACCTAGTTCTTCAAAAATCATTAAATAGAAATTCAACACTCAACTAAACACTAAAAAAATCTAATAACAGTAGCAATTAACATAATTATCAATCGCAATTAGACTAAACATAAACAAATTTTTCAAAAACACTACAATGAAGTAATCGACAATCAAATCTACTACAAAGGTTTACTAGAACGTTTTCCTTCTAATTACTTCTCACATGTAAAATCCTTAAACAAAAACACTGATCTAATCTAACATCTGAAGCACAATTACATAAACAACTCAAAGGTAATATACGTACTATTAACAACATGACTATACAGCCAAAAAAAAAAAAACCATCACTATGACATTCACTACATAATGCAATAACTATATAATCATATTCTAAGAATATTCTAATGCTACAATCACACTTACAATCCTAACCAAAAAATAAATTTATCATATTCAACAACAATTATATCAACAAAACAAACCTATAGTCCAAAATTCATATTTGAATCCCAAAACATCGTTCACAACAAGATCAGTTGAATCAAAATAAATTTAATCAACCCGAGAAATAACAAAACCGTAGTCCTCTATCAAACTAAAAAGAAATAAATTTTAAATGATACATACGACAAATCTGTCTAGTAACAATTTTTCACATGCAACTGTATGAAACAATCATCATTACATTTATACAAAATATAGCATTCCGTAAGTACCCTAAAATGTCAAATGGTTCGCGAAAATTAATGACTAACTCTAACTACTTACAGACAATTACAAACACAGTACTCAAAAAATGTGCACATAAAAACAACATTCAAAGCTATAAGATCATATCCAAGACGACCACAATTTTGCAAAAGTGATATAGTTTCATTATAAGATTAACTAAAACGCTAATTGCATCACGGCACTCTTACAAAATTCTAATAATACAATCACTCCCAAATTCCTAAGTAGAATAACAATTAATCACAATTAAGCTACAAGACCTAATAGATCTTCCAAAACTACAATCCTACATTGAATAACGCATACGTAGTCCTTCAAAAATCATTCACCAAAAATTCAAACTCAATTATAAACCAAAAAATCAATAACAACAGCAATTAACACAACTATATCCACAATTAAACTAAACATACACAAAGTTTTTGCAAGCACTATAACGACAAAAATGAACAATCAAATCTACTAAGTTTTACAAGAAACTTTTTCTTCTAATTACTTTCTCACATGTAAAAACCTTCAACAAAAATACTGATCTAGTCTAACTACTGAAGCACAATTAAAAATACAGCTCAAAATGAGTTTACTTACTATTCACTACTTGCATATACAGCAACAACAACAAAAATATGTCGTTTTAAGATCCACTAGCTAATGGAATATCTATATAACCATATTCCAAGATAATTCAAATCCTACAATCACACCTACAATAATAACCAACATATAAATTCGTAATATATAACAACTATATCAACAAAACAAACCTCAGTTGCAAAATTCTAATCTACAACAAAGGTTTAGGAGAACCTTTTCCATCTAATTACTTCTCACAAGTAAAACCCTTAAAGAAAAATATTAATCTAGTCTAACTGCTGAAGCACAATTACAGATCCATATCTAAGGGAATTTACGTACTATAAACAACATGCCTATACAACCACAAAAAAATGTCACAACATCATTCATATTTAAATCCCAAAACATCGTTCACTACAAAATCAGCTGAATCTAAAAAAATTTAATCAAATCCAACACTAACAAGACCATAGTCCACTATTAGACTAAATAGAAATAAATATTAAACGATACATAAGACAGATCTATCTAATAACAAATTTTTACAAGCAACAAAGAATCATAATTATATTTATACAAAAACTTACATTCCTTAATTACGCTAACATGTCAAATGGTTCGCGAAAAATATTGACCAATACTAATCTCTCACAGACACGTAGAGTTACTAAACTCACAAAATGTGCATATAAAATCAATAATCAAAGTTATGAGATCATGTTCAACACGACCACAATTTTGCAAAAGAGATACAGTTTCATTCTAAGATGAATTAAAACACTAATTGCATCACCATACTCTTACAAAATTCTAATAATACAATCACAACAAAATTTCTAACTACAAGAATAACTCATCGCAAGGCTACAAGACCTGATAGATCTTTCAAAAATACAATCCTATTTTGAAGAACTCATACCTAGTTCTTCAAAAATCATTCAATAGAAATTCAACCCTCAATTGAACACCAAAAAATCTAATAACAGTAGCAATTAACATAATTATCGATCGCAATTAGACTAAACATAAACAAATTTTTCGGAAACACTACAATGAAATAATCGAAAATCAAATCTACTACAAAGGTTTACTAGAACCTTTTCCTTCTAATTACTTCTCACATGTAAAATCTTTAAACAAAAACACTGATCTAATCTAACTTTTGAAGCACAATTACATAAACAACTCAAAGGTAATATAGGTACTATTAACAACATGACTATACAGCCAAGAAAAAAAACATCAGTATGACATTCACTACATAATGCAATAACTATATAATCATATTCTAAGAATATTCTAATGCTACAATCACACTTACAATCCTAACCAAAAAATAAATTTGTCATATTCAACAACAATTATATCAACAAAACAAACCTATAGTCCAAAATTCATATTTGAATCCCAAAACATCGTTCATGACAAGATCAGTTGAATCAAAATAAATTTAATCAACCCGAGAAATAACAAGACCGTAGTCCTCTATCAAACTAAAAAGAAATAAATTTTAAATGATACATACGACAAATCTGTCCAGTAACAATTTTTCACATGCAACTGTATGAAACAATCATCATTACATTTATACAAAATATAGCATTCCGTAAGTACCCTAAAATGTCAAATGGTTTGCGAAAATTAATGACTAACTCTAACTACTTACAGACAATTACAAACACAGTACTAAAAAAATGCGCACGTAAAAACAACATTCAAAGCTATAAGATCATATTCAAGACGACCACAATTTTGCAAAAGTGATATAGTTTCATTATAAGATTAACTAAAACGCTAATTGCATCACGGTACTCTTACAAAATTCTAATAATACAATCACTCCCAAATTCCTAAGTAGAATAACAACTAATCACAATTAAGCTACAAGACCTAATAGATCTTCAAAAAATACAATCCTACATTGAATAACGCATACGTAGTCCTTCAAAAATCATTCACCAAAAATTCAAACTCAATTATAAACCAAAAAATGAATAACAGCAGCAATTAACACAACTATATCCATAATTAAACTGAACATACACAAAGTTCTAGCTTCCCTTAGGAGCTGAAAAACAGTGGAACAGAAGGATAATAGGGTTACTATTGCGAACCTTAACGGAAATCATGAAAACCAACTCGGAAAGGAAAAGTAAGGTTCAAAGACCAACTTACGTGAGATGGAGCGAACTCTTGAGCTAGTACAAACGAGCGGAAACTAAACCCTAGCAGAGCTTTGTTTTAGGTGCAAAGGGAAGGTGACGGCTGATTTTCTGAGAGTGATGAGAGACAAGTGAGTTAGGGCAGACTTAGGTCTGTTTTCTCTCTTTGGGCCAGCCCTAAGGCCCAATAGTTTGGGGCAGCCTTTTAAAAAAAAAGGACATAACGAAAAAGTGGGCCTTACAGGGTAGTTTAGTTAAGATATTTTTTGGTGAAATTAGTTAAGATGCTGAAATTTTTACTAAGTTTTTCTGGACCTGTGATATAAAATTGATGAATTTTATTTAGTTTTCTTTAATATGCTAATTGTATGGTTTTGAAACTACCTTACTATATTTAGTTAATAAACTGGTGCGAATCCTTTATATTGCTTTGACTAATGTCATATATTATCGGAAAAATTAAATAAACCCATCTTAGAACATAATTGTAAAGATGAATGGAGTTTAACATCAAACACACCTTCTCCATGAGAGACACGTAAATATTGGCAAAACATGGAAACCTTGGAACCAGAGGCTTCAGAGTTATACGTGGAGAAACAAATACTTGCAGATCAACAACCTGAGATTATTTAGAAGCATAAATACTCTGTATTAGGTTAAAACAATTGAAAATTTTTACAACTGCAATACAATTTAAACCATATACTCTATTTTCAGAAGGTCATGAAGTACAAACATATACCTGCACCGTGGCTCGAAGCCCAAATGCTTTAGTTGCAACAGTGATATTAGGATTCCCAGCCCACTTTCCATGATCAACTCCTTTTCATCAGTAGTATAGACTTTCATTCCTGGCATATATTCAAATGAAAATTAACATCAATCAATCTAAACTTCTTCTATTACCTGAAAGAGTAATGAAAGATCTGCTTAAGGAAAATATGGAACCATGAAACTTGTGACAGTGATTTCATTTTGCAGTTCAAGCAATATCAGTAACACTGTGCATACCAGAATCATAGCCTTACACAATGGCTAAGATAGGATGTGTGATTACCTTCTGAATTAGTAGCTACTAGGATAGACCATAATAATAAGTTTAACTTTGGTCGACAATCTGTCGCAGACCACAAACATGTACGGTATAATTGAAGATTGGAGGTGATGGTGCAGTTGAGTGCCAAAAACAACAATGTGGGTCTCAACTCCGACTTTGAGATGGATAAATAAGTCCATAATACTAGCGGTTAGGGACCAATGCTAACAGAAAACTTATAGGGAGGACCATGTCCTCATAAAAAGCAGAGGACAACGAAGTCTTTGATATATAGGGAGGACCATGTCCTCAATATATTTGGTGTTTAATTCTTTGATATATATCTAGTTGTATGTTATGTATTAAATGAGCATTGCAAGTTAAGATGATTTTTAGCTATTGATTGCTCCTAGTTCCAGTAATTTTATTTGATTTTTAACAAGTGGTTAGTTTATTATTAATGTTAATCTTAATATTTATGATTAAATTTTTAGGAAGAACCGGTGAAAGCATAAGATGAGAGTTAATCTTACTATACCATTAAAATTGCCTCTCTTGATATCAGTTCTAAGATAATTGAGCCACCGAAGTCTGCAACTTTTCCCACACCTTAGCATTTATATTGTCACTTCTTAGCATGCTAAAATTCATATTGTCGTTACCTAGATGAATTAGTGTGATACGTAGATATATAGTTTCTCTAAGAAATTTTATGTAAGTTAGCTTTAATTTATGAAAAAAATATCATTCTCGATGCAGTTGTGTCACTCTATGAGTAATCTGTTAATGTTAATATTTATGATTAAGACTATATCTTGTGCAAGTGGTGGGGTTTATTGTGTCTTTATCTGATTACCATATATAATGCAATTTATTTTATTTTATTTTGAAGAGCTTAATTGGAAATTTTCATTAGCTTTTGTGATAAAGCTTACTCTTGCACGCCAACTAACGACATATTTTCTTCTTATCTTATTGTTGCAGACTTTTGGATCATCATTGAGTGTGGTGTTTGGTTCATCATTGGACTTATTGTTACTCTCCATGGATCATTGGTGTTTGGTTCATTTGGAGCAGTGAAGTGTTTAATCTGATTTTTTTTTTTGGTTCATTTGGACCATGCTTGTATTGTTGTTCTAATTGTAGAAACTAGGTCTCACTCCATGATGATATAATTTCCAAGCCTTTTCATGGTATTTCTCTCTCTGCTTTATTTTTCTGGGTGATTTTGGGATCAAAATTTTGTATGGAATATTTTCTTATTCTGACAGTTTATGTGAAAATTATGTGATTTTTTACTTTCTGGCACATAACTCTCATGGTTCTTCAACAGGGTAAAGGCTTTGTTGAATATTATTATTTTTGGGTGCCATTACAATTGAAAATTGATAGGTTTCTTGTATGTATAATTAATAGTTTTTTATATTAAAGAAGGCATATGGGTTGGTCCTGGCCCAAGGGCTTTTTTGGATATTTAGGACCTGTGGACTTTTTCTATTAGGGACTCTTTGGCCCCGGCCCATGTGGGCCAGGGCCAAATCATATGAAATTCGCTAAATTGATAGGTCTAGAGATATGATTTCACTCAAAGATCTACTAAATGCTAACTACATTTTAATCCTACAATCACTCTAAAATATATCATATTTTAATGGTTAAAAATTACCACAAAATATATTATATTTTAACAATTAAAAATCACAAAAAAAACATTCAAACTATTTTTTAAATATTTTAAAATCCTTAAAGCATGACTAAAATGAGCAAACCAAGGAAAATCTAACTCACTAATTGACGGTACCTAGAACATTGGTGTAATAAATAGAAACATCAAATTAAAATATTAGCTTAAAAACAATACTAATCCAAATGCTACTCATCATTTACAGGAATTATATTTATACAAGTGTTTGCATGTGCGTATACCTCCAAATGCTATAGAACATCATCCCCACCATTGCATAAGATGAGAGTTAATCTTACTATACCATTAAAATTGCCTCTCTTGATATCAGTTCTAAGATAATTGAGCCACCGAAGTCTGCAACTTTTCCCACACTTGAGTAAGCAATTCCTGTTCAATAAAAAAAAACTTATAAATGATTCCTTTAGTTGACTTCTGACAGTATATATTACTCACATCTACATAAAAGTATATATTACTCATATCTACATAAAAACCTGAAGAATAAACACTTTTACCATATAAACCCATTAGGACTCCAAATCACATAGTGGACACAAACGCCTGGATCTTTAATGCAACCTGAATTGATTGTGATTATTTTTATTTTCAGTCATTGCAACTCAACAATTATGAGGATTTGGTAATCAGCAAATACGGTGGGAAAAGACAACCTGAAAGGGCATTGTACATGCACTAAGATCCCACACTTTAAAGTTCCTCATGAGCAACCGCTCCCTAGAGCCCACTTCCCACAAAGCAATGTCCCCCCATTCGTGGCAATTGAGACGTTGAAACAAGAAAACCAAATTCAGTCAATTTAGAGCATGAATAGTTAATACATGTAACTAATAAGTCAACACTAACAAAAGGCCTTAAAAGAGTAGCATATCCAGAAGCCGTGTTTGTTGAACTGCATGAAAGTCCATGCTCATAGGAGCTGTGTTCATAGTCCGCACGACAGTCTTTAGCAAGTCAGCAGGCGCATTAAAAGCCTTATCATTACAAGGGAATGAAACTGACAGTACATTGACCAACAAATTTACCTGCACAAAATAAACAAGATTCATAGCAGAAATATAAAAGTGTTTAGCGATGACACATGCTTATTTCTGAGTGGACCTCCAAAAGTTTAATTTCTCTATAAATACTCTGCTATCAGCTTTAAGTTTTCTAGATAAAGCATGCAAACTTGTGAGAATAACAAACAAAATCATTCACTAAAATTGTAATCCTTAACTCTATATACGCTGCAAGCATAACTATATCTTTGCTTTGTGTGTGTTTGTGAACTACACTGTTATGGCTTGTGGAGATTTAGCTTACCGTATATATTCTAAGTTACATTAAATTAACACAGCAAAAATATCAGATAAATCATGTCATGCTTAACAGAAATGAACTGAAATGAAGGAACCCTAGGGAAGCGCATAAGTGTGGACATCATTTCCTATCATGCTTATCATGTTACTTCTCAAACAAATACAAAGAAAATCCCAGCAAATATGGATAAACCACACATAGGGTAATCTATTTATAATAGAGAGAGGTACAAGTAAAAAGAGTAACTGAAAATAAAAAGATTAAATAGAAGATATTGTTTGATATTGTGGTTATCAATATCTAACAATATCTTAATAATATCAAACTATATCTAACATTTTCCTCCCCAAGTGTATTAAAACATTTTTTTCCAGGGTACTTTGACACAATCAGCGAATATCCAAATTTCATCTCATACACAACAACCTGAATTGGTTGAATAATGTCATTATATGCAGCATACTCATCCATTAATCGATCAATAAAACATGTAGTTGTTTCCTGCAGTTCAAAATCAGAAAGAAGAATATAAAAGAAGGATAATGAGTTCAACAAAATGCATGATTTTGTAATTTCCAGATTAGCCAATGAAAAAAGAGTGTCTTTTGTTTTGTCTACATTGAACAAAAAGGATCAAATCATATTTTATTCTGATATTTGTTTTTATCTACATAGACCTATCTTCACTTCCAAACAATAAGTAGTTCAAGGAATCAAAGTAATTAGGAGGTGTGTAGTTTCATACTTTCATACCAATCAAAAAACAGGAGCTGCTTTTTTAATTCAAAAAGAAAGCATGCTATTGCATCACTATACAGGTTGCATGCAGCATTCTTAATACAATTAATAGAAAAAAAAAATACAAAAGTAGGGTGACCATACCAAAGCCCACTAAAATAATCTGAAATATGGGAGACCACATCTATCTCTAGAAAATTAAGAGATAAATTAGCAGAGGGAATGCAAACACACTGCACAAAAGCACTGTAACCATTAGTGCACCATTCATATATACCTATTCTAGTCTAAAATTCGGCAAATTAAAATTTCAAGGGAGTTCTCAGAAACTCCATAGTTCAACTGCATTCAATTTCATGGTTTTAGTTACAAAGTTGAGCTACAAAAGACTAGATTTTATAACATAATAAAATAATGTAAATGCTAAAACTGATATAACGTAATAGAAAAGACTACCTAATAAAAACAACCTCTCCACAGAGCACACAACACTTCACTTACCTGGACGAGAGGAAGGTGGTGTATCCATTTTTTATCTTTGACCATTAAAATATGGCTAAAAACTAAAACCCCTGTGTTCTAAGAAAACATTATGAGATGTATGTTCAGAAGTTCAAATTAGGAAATCCTAGAGGATTTCATTATCTAAATCAAACAAATTGCTTTGAGTTGGAAGGGGTTGATGAGTCAAAACAATATCGTGATACGAGGAGGGCAATGAACGTTGTTGGAATAAGTTCTAAGGAGCAAGACACAACATTGAGTGGTTGCTGCAATTTTGCATCTTGGCAACACTTAATTTGCAAAAGGGAAAGAAATGGACTCAAGTGAGCCCAAAGATGAAAAATCTTGGTTCCGTCTACATACTGCTGCTGAGCTTTTCATGTTTGATGCAAAGGCACTTGAAGATTCTCTTTGCAAGCGTGCAATTGTTACTCGTGATGAAACTATAACAAAATGGCTAGATCCAGAATCTGCTGCACTCAGCCGTGATGCTTTGGCAATTGTGTACACGAGGTTGTTTGCTTGGCTGGTGGATAAAATTAATAATTCTATTGGACAAGACCCTGATTCGACATCCTTAATTGGCGTGCTGGATATTTATGGTTTTTAGAGTTTCAAGACTAACAGTTTTGAGCAATTTTGCATCAATTTGACCAATGAAAAACTTCAGCAACATTTTAATCAGCATGTTTTCAAAATGCAGCAAGAAGAATACAAGAAAGAGGAGATTGATTGGAGTTACATTGAGTTTGTTGATAATCAAGATATTCTAGATCTCATTGAAAAGAAACCTGGAGGCATTACTGCTCTTCTTGATGAGGCTTGTATGTTTCCTAGATCAACACATGAAACTTTTGCCCAAAAGCTGTATCAGACATTCAAAAACCATAAAAGGTTCAGCAAGCCCAAATTGTCACGTAGTGACTTCACAATTTGCCATTATGCGGGTGATGTCACTTATCAAACTGAATTGTTCCTGGACAAGAACAAAGATTACGTTGTTGCAGAACACCAGGAACTTCTTTATGCATCAAAATGCCCCTTTGTGTCTGGGTTGTTTCCCCCTTCACCTGAGGAATCGTCCAAACAATCGAAGTTTTCTTCAATAGGTTCCCGGTTTAAGCAACAATTGCAAGCACTACTTGAAACTCTTAGTGCCACTAAGCCGCACTACATTCGTTGTGTTAAAGCAGGATCCCCCATTACCATGTGCTGCTGGTCCCCTCCACCAATGGTAAGTTTTAAGTTGCAAAAATCTGCCTTAACCTCCCCTAAACTGGCCAACCACTCTAAGCCCAACACAATATCAGCTCCACCTATCTCAAAAATGAAAAAGTCTTGTTGGATTTGTAATCCTTGGATTTCCAAGATAAAATCTGCACATTTTCCTTGACACTCAATCTTTCTACCATCTCCAACTTCCACCACATAAGAGGGAGTAGCCATTGTCTGCAACCCACATCTACCAATCA
>Ga0214545_1008370_pt1 | contig 16543 bp, 7 predicted proteins | sample CNSS4metaG_FD_160064 | JGI IMG/M metagenome (GOLD analysis project Ga0214545, IMG submission 160064) | Root nodule microbial communities from cowpea collected in UCLA plant growth center, Los Angeles, California, USA - CNSS4 | ecosystem: Host-associated > Plants > Roots > Nodule | place: USA... | reverse complement strand
GAATTTAATTTTTATAATTATATATATATATATATATAAATATATAAATATATATATATATATATATATATATATATATATATATATATATATAGCTGTACAAATACATATATAAATAAATTTCAGGAAATGGCTGGGGTAATATTAGCAATGCTATTTTATCCAATGAAAGATTACATTAGCAGTTCCTCGGACCTCATGTTTCATAAAACATCGTTTGTTAAGTTTTACTGAGTTACCTATACAATGTACAATTTTGCATGTGCTACCTTTTCTTTCCCTGCTACTAGTTTAAATTCGGTTTGTTAATTTTTCTAAATTATATGGCGTTGACCTTGTGTGCATGACTCCTACGATTGGTGAATTGTTGCTTGATGATTCATGAATATTCTTTAGTCGTGTTTGTACGGTTTTTATTCTGTATGTAGAAAATTGGTTAAGATTTTTGGTATTTGGTCTGGAATTTTTTGTATCTTTTCGATGAATTTATCATTCGCCTTTACATTATTTTAAACATTATAGCAGCTGTTTCATAGAGCATGTTAATTACCTTTTGTTCTTTAGGTTGAGGAGATTGATGATGTTGATGGCAATTCTATGGATCCATTTATTGCAGCTGCCATTGCAAATGAAAGAGAATTAGATCTTTCTGATGAGCAAAGGAGACAATTTAAAAAGGTTAGTTAACAATTCATTATTTATTTATTGAGTAAGATGGGATGATGGTCCATGTAAATGTTTGATTTAGTGTGTATTGGGATTAACTAATTTAGAGGAAATGATCTTTTTCTTGTTAGCCTCCTTTGAGAGCTTTTAAAAAAATATTTGTTTCCTAAAGTTACGTTTTTGGCGAAATTTATTAGTCTTTAAATTGTGCAAACATGTTATGTTTTGTTATCTTGGTATCAGTTTTGAGTTTTAATGAATGATGACATGAACCATGTTTGAATAATTTAAGAACTAACTAGTATAATTATGTAAATGAGAGATTAAATTGTAGTGGTAAATGCAGAATATTTTCAAGAAACAAAATGACTGTTTAGTACTTCTTGTTCATCAGTAATAGTTGATTCTGAAACTAAGATGTTTGTTTTACAAGACTTTTCTATTTTCCTTCATTTGTTGCAAAGTGGGATTCGTCTCCATTGTACCTAATATATTACTAATCATATATTTGGATGAAAAGGTTTTAATTCTTAATATGAAAAATATTAAAATATCAATAAATGACATAGTTAGTCAATGTTCTAATTTCGTAGTAAAGCTGGCGAATTATAATATCTAAATTCATTACACTCGGAAGTTGAAGGAGCAAAACCATTACATTATTTAGTTTATCATATTTTTAATTTTTATATCATATATTATGCTTTATTTAGTTATTATTTATACTACATGTTATGATTTTAAATTTTATTTGTGTTTTTGATACTGTTGTACTCTTTATCATTCATCTTCTATAATTTATAATATTTTTAATAATTATATAGTTAATAACAGTTCTTGATCAACAAGTTCACATGTTTTATTGGTCCAGTAAACCCATCAGAAATTTTGGACTGAAATAAGATTTTACTTGTGCCCCAATAAACTGAAAAAAGAGTAAAACACACCCTAACCCAGTTAGGACCCGACCCACTAGTTCTCTGTTGGCCAGCGCCGCAAGTGAAGTTTTCCTAACAGAGATTGCCTTTCGGAGTGATTTGCGGCGTGGCTCAACACGTTCTTTAAAAGCGTAGCTGTGCTGTTGTACTCTACACCTCCACTATCTTGCCATTGACATCTATGGAACAGATTAGGAAGAACCATGAAAACGACACACAAAATGGAGGCCCAAATGGCAAGAGCTGAACTGAACTCACAGAACTGCCTCTGAATTTGCGATTTTACATGAGTTTGAGTAAGTATGCTTTAGTCCACGCGAGCTTACTCAAAACCAAACTTGAAAACAAATTAATTCGTTTCATGGATCTAAGAACGTAACCTTGTAGTTTACTACTTGGCTCATGATTTTTATAACAATGCATCTGTATATTTTTGTGTATTTGAAGAGCAGAAAAATTCAACTATGGTAATTGACTTAGATGCCATTGTATTGTTTAACTTTTTTTTTTCTCTTTCTTTTCTTAAATTGTTTTGTGAATATTTCAATTTGAGGTTTTTTTAATGAATTTAGACTCTTTGGTTTTGTTTTTTGGTTGTCTTGAGTTCTTTTGAACTTGGTACTTAATTAACAGCCTTTTTTCTTCTTAATATTTCCAATTTGGAATGAACTCGTTATAGTTGATTTCTGTATAAATCTTTGTTTTTTTGGTTTATTCGGTCCTGTTTCAGGCAAGTAATTATGGTTCCATTTTTTAACCTTACTATCACTTATTACAATCTTTAATTCTCTGCTTTCTTAATATAGTTGTCTATGAATAAAGTGCCTATTCTTATCCTTGTTTCATGTCCTCCTTGTGTTCTCAAAATTATCTTCATGGAATGAGCCTATGACTCAGTTATTGAATTATTGATTTCACGCAATAGAGGCACTATGACAATAGAGGTACAGAGTGACTATGTGATTCAAAATTATTTGAATAGTGGTCTGTTTTCGAGTGGCAATGCTAGAGTAATATATTTCAAAATCTATATTTTTGCCCTCCTCCTTTTCATAATGCTGACAAATGCTAAATGGACACTATTTTCCTCCCATACTTCTCTGTACTGTGTTCAGCATCTAGCCATCTCTTTAAGTATTTTTCAGTGTTGATACTCACATTCCATTATTTTCTATGTTCTGAACTCTGAAAGGCCTTTGTTCTGAATTGAGTTCTTTTTTACCATTTATGTGTTACAAATTATAGTATATGCAATTCTTTTCTGTGTTCTGAACTCTTAATCTTGTTTTATTGTGTTTGGTGTCACTGCTATGCTCTGCTATGTGTGATTGATAACTACGATATGATTATGTGACTGGCAAATTAGCGTTCATTCTTGCAGTCATATCTTAATTGTCAAATTAGTCTTGGTGTTTGACATCTGGCCTTTTGAATAATTATGCTTACTGTAAATAGATGAACACAAACACAAACTGATATGTTAGCATATAGCAAACTAGTTTATTATACATCAGTGCATGTAGGGGTATTCCATATTAATCAATGTTATGCATATCTATATATTTTCTTCTTCATGATGATATATTCTTGCCTGTGTTTAGGAAGTTGATTATTTTTTTTTTGTACACTTTCTTTTACAGGTCAAAGAAGAAGATGATGCAATTGTTGATAAGAAACTTCAAATCCGTTTGAAACATAGGAGGCATAAAAAGATAAGTAAACAGGCGAGTTTTTATAACTTCATTATCCTTTTTTTATTTGAAACTGTTTGACACTATTTCTATTTATTTTTCTTATGGATGCAATTTTTTAGATTTTGAACTTAAATGGGCCTTTTTGGTATAATTTACTGAAATTAATGATTTTTGTGTATGGGATAAGTAAACTGTGCTTCTTTGTATTCATAATTGGGTGGTGGCATCTTTAATGATTTTAATTCGGTTCTATTCCTTTGCTGTTGTTATATCTTGTAACTAATTCGAATTGTAATTCAGGAAGAAATGAGCACACCTATCCAGTTGACAGACAGCCCTACACAGAAGCCTTCATATGCTGATCATTTAGACCCTGATGCAAAAGAAGGAACTAATTATAATGGGAAAATAGTCTCTGACAATGGCAATGATACATGTGTTCTTATCGAGACTGATAATATTAAAGGTTTTGATGCCAGTCATCATCTTGACAAAGAAAAGCTTACAAGTAGTGATGGCTTGTCAGATCCACCCAAATCGTCAGTGGACGGTGTTATTGAACAGAGAGGAATCAAACGTGTAAGCAGTGGTGAGCTTGATGCTGAAAATAAAAAATCTCGGCTTGTTGTTATTGATAGTGATGATGAAGCAGGGGTCACTAAGGAGAAATTAGATTGCATTACTCAACAAGTAAAAGATGAATTAGGTAAGAATGGTACTGGTTCTCTTCCTTCAGAGTGTCTGGATGAAAAATTTTTGTGCACAGTTTGTGATAAAGTGGCTCTTGAAGTGCATCCACACCCTCTCTTGAAAGTAATTACTTGTGGAGATTGCAATCGCTTATTGAAAGAAAAGGCACATGAAAAGGTACTAGTCTAAATCTAATAATGTTTTGCTTTGAAATTGTATTAGATTTCTGAGGAATCTTTGGTGCATAATTGCCCATTCCTGTTTTAATATCAGTAAAATAGACTTTAATGTTAATAAAATTCAGTAAAGGTTTTTTTCAGTTGGAAGCCATATTGTTTTGGTCACCCCATTTGTTGCAAGTATCTATTTTTATTGTGCATATCGGTAAACCATTCTGTCTTTGTTTGCTTTGGGGGACTTAAAAGCTATTTTTAAGCAACATGAATAAATCCTGTTGTTCAAAGTAATGTGCTTCATTAAACATTAACGCGAGGCATTTCCCTCACCAATCTCTGCAGCATCTCAGTCTGTAGTTAATATTTCTATATTCTTACAGGAGACTCACTCAATTTTAATGCTTACTTGTCACAGGATCTGAGACAAGATTGTTCGGAGGGTTATTGTACATGGTGTGGAGGAAACAGTGGATTAGTTAGTTGTAAATTATGCAATATTTTATTCTGCACCAAGTGTTTAAAGAAGAATATTGGTGTAGAATTGGTTTCTGAAACTCAGGCCACTAGCTGGCATTGTTGTTGTTGTCATCCAAACCTTTTGCAAAGACTGTCCTTGCAACTAGAGAAAGCTGTGGGGTCTGCTAGTATAGTAGTTTCTAGTTCTAGTAGTGATTCAGATGATTCAGACGATTCAGATAATTCAGATGACTCAGATGATTCAGATGCACAGATTAATGTTACAATGAGGTGAAGTCATTGTTGCAGCTTAATTAATTGACTGCACTTGCTATGGCTTGATAAATGATATTGCTGATTGTCTTTCTGTGCTGCATAAGACTTCACTTCCTCCAGCATCACACACATATATTTTTATTATTATTCGTAGTATCTATTGACAATTTATAGTGTAGGCTCAGGAATGAGTGGTATTCGCTAAGGGTTAATGATTCTTACATCTGTACATACATTTTTCTTTTGAACATTCTTGTATTAATGTGTTCTTACGATGATTAAGACAATGAAGGTGGGTTGAAAAATATTTAACTATTTTGTTTTCTGGAATGTATGTCTCACTTGGAAAATTTATTTGATGGCTTAATTTGTTTCTGTGGAATATTATTATTTTCATTGTTTCTTCATCTTGGATATTCTGTCATTCCTTCTAACTATTCATGTAGCTTCTCTTAGAGACTTAAGCATAAGAGGAGAGCAACTTTGAAAGACTTGTCCATTAGATGGGGAAATCTCATGACTTAAAGTACCATATTAGGTTTTTTATTCTATTCAATATGGGATTCCTAACGTTGCCCCTCACTTTAGGAGCGCATTCTCAAGATGGTTTTCACTATGTAAAATTTATAGATAGAGAACATATAGAATAGACTGAACTATTGTTATTCCATTCTTTTCAATCTGACTACAAGTAGAGTATTTATAGTGTGTAATACAGATTGCTAGCTCTAACAGACTGACGGTTGTTGTGAGTCCGAAGTTATAAACTCAGCAGTTGTCATAACTGAGGTAGTGCTAAGATACCTGCAACTTGTCATACTAACATTAAAGCCTATACACTATATTCACTATAACATTATCAACATTTACCGAATGATAGCCATTTTTCATTTAATTGCTCCTGTCACAACAACAGTATTCAGTATTGCTCCTTTATCCGACTTTTAGATAGCATTTCATTGTCCACCTATTAATGAAATTGGCAATTGTTGGGAATGTAGTACAAGAGGAGAACCCAATCAAAAGACCTGTCTAGTAGGTGGTAGAGCCTCATGGTTTAAGTACCACATTAAGTTATTCATTCTATTAAATTAAGGCAATTGTTGGAACTGTAGCACAAGAGGAGAACTCAATCAAAAAGACCTGTCTAGTAGGTGGTAGAGCCTCATGGTTTAAGTACCAATTAAGTTATTCATTGTAGACTCCTAAAAGTCTTATTTGATATGAAATCATATGGATACATTTTTTTGGGTGCTATTCTAACTTTATACTAGTTGTCAACAACAGTTTCCCTTTTTTTAACTGCCCAGATGTTCATTATCGGATCTTATATTTTTTTACAGCTCCAAGCGAAGACCCAAAAAGAAGATTCGTAGGATACTTGATGATGCTGAATTAGGAGAAGAGACAAAAAGGAAAATAGCAATCGAAAAGGTGAGTTTTGTGAATTTTGTTTCGTTGAAAACTTGTTTTGTTGGCTAAATTGTTCATTATCATCCTCACTTTTGTAGGAACGTCAGGAACGCCTGAAGTCTTTGAGAGGACAGTTTTCTGCTTCGTCAATTGAGATGAGCCCCGATGGATGTAATGGGAATTTATCAGAAGGTGCAAGTGTTGAAGTTCTTGGTGATGCTCTAGCAGGTTACATAGTGAATGTTGTGAGGGAGAAAGGTGAAGAAGCTGTTAGAATTCCTCCTAGCATTTCAGCTAAACTGAAGGCGCATCAGGTTTTTTACGTTTTATGATTGATTCTCTGGATACAAATTCTCATTTTTTTTTAATTTCCATTGTACGTAGTTCTTTCCCTCTGTACAAATTTTGATTTATATATTTGGAACAATGAACCTTATTAGGATTCAATTTAGTTCATATTAAGTATGCTTGTTTCTTTTTGAGCTTTCGACTGTTATTGCTTAGTGATGGAAGCAAAGGAAAAAGATTAATGGTGTGCTTGGATTAGGAAATTTAAGAGAGTAATTCATTTGTTTGGAGAATTTGAAATTCTTCCAAGAAAAATGACATGTTTGGATGATTAAATTAAAAGGAAACTGAAATTGAGAAAATTTAAAAAGATATTTCAAATAACTAATATAGTAGAATTTGAAATTAACTCAAAAAAGAAGGAAATTGAAATATCCCTAGTTGTGGAGTTGCTCATTGCCTAGACGAAAAAAGTCCACAGGTCTAGAAAGTCGAGCAGGTCGGGTAGAAGGTCGAGATGATTCGATTCATGCCAAAGGACGAGCCGAGGGTCAAGCGAGCAGGCGCGTGCTGAAGGTTGAGCCGAGCTAGTGCATGCAGAAGGTCGAACCAAGTCGACGTGGGCTGAAGGTCGAGTCGAGTCGGGCCGGTTTCGAAGATCGAGCCGGCACGAGACGAAGGTTGAGTCGAGTTAACCCGGGCCAAAGGTCAAGATGGGTCTGCCTTGGGCAAATGTGAAGCTGAGTTGGCTGAAGGTTGAGATGAGATAATTCTGAACCAAGTTGGTTTGGGTAGAAGGTCGAGCCTAGACACCAGTGTCGCATGTTGAGTCGAGTCGGTTCAAGCCAAAAGTCTAGTCTAGTCGGCCCGGGCCACAGTTCAAGTCAGCTGAGGTCGACCTAAGTTTAGTTAGAATCAAAAGTAGTGTTGAGTTTGCCGTAAAATAAAAATTAAATTGCTTTATTCCAGCAATAAAATTGAAATGTATGATATTACAATTTCAATTACTTCATCTAAACTAATTATTTAAGGAATGAAGAGAATTCAATTAAAGGTAATTTAATAACTATGTATTTAAATTTCTTGGAATTGTTGAAATCCTTTGTCCTAACACATGGTGACAAAATGAAAAAATCCACATGTCCAGACTTGGGTTGGCCAAGCCAAAGGTTGAGTCGGGCCAAACCTACAAGTTGAGTTGAGTCGATTCAGCTTGGGCCAAAATCGAGACGAGCTATCTGGATCGAATGTCGAGCTCACTTAACTCAGGTTTAAGAGTGGAGTGGAGTTTGACTTTCAATAGAAATTTAATTGCTTTATCCAAACAAGAAAATTGAAGTTTAAGGTATTTTAATTATTTTATCCAAACAAAGTATTTAACAAAAGAAAAGAATTCAACTACGAGTAATTCAAATAGTTTGTATTCTAATTTCTTGGAATTGTTGAAATCTCTTATCCAAACACAAGGTAAGTGTATGTTTCATGTCAGTTTTGTACTTTTGGATGTTAGACCGACAGCGTTTTTGTTTGGTGTTCTAACCGGACGATTTTAGGATAGTCTGAATACCTGTTTGGACTTTTAACTTATTATTGGCACCATGCTGAGCAATTATAACGAGATAACATGAATTCCGTACATGTTGGATAGTTGGTGTGTCTTCATTTGCTAGCAACAGTAAATATGCAGGAAAACTTATTTTTCAGGAAATAATCTTTTTTTGATCTCTCATGATCTTGTAAAAATGGACACTATATCTTCTAAATAACCAAACCAAAGGGGTGGAAAATGTGGTTTAATTGCTAAACAAGCAAAGTGGGGATACCATAGTAGTAAGGAATATGAATAAATCATACTTTTCACCAGTTTTACATCATCCATTTCCTCATTTGCATTTTTATTGCCATTTATTGAAGCATCTTTGAAGTTATTACATGGAGTTTGTTGGTCTTTTTTGAATTTGGTATTTTTCTATAATATAATTTGTTGCACATTTGCAGATATCTGGAATAAGATTTATGTGGGAAAATATTATACAGTCAATCAGAAAAGTGAAGTCTGGGGATAAAGGTCTTGGATGTATTTTAGCTCATACCATGGGCCTTGGTAAAACATTTCAGGTATTTTACTCAATATGGAGCTTACTACATATATATAATTGAGAAGTGAATTATTTTTTGTTGAAAATAAATGTGAGATCAAGGTTTTTCCTGTGAAACTGTAATTTTTTTAGTACTTGGTACATATTTTTTTCTCCTTTCGATCACTTTTAAGAAATTGTCATCATGTACTATAATATTTGATCATGATAATCTGTTTTCCGAATTGATGTTTAATGAAATTGAACAATGATTACCCAACAATGTGAATCTGTTCGTGTCTTTTACAGGATATTTGGTCTTCAATTAACTATTATTCATACTCTTTATCCCTGTTATTGTTTCTATATTATAATTGTAGTACTAGTATCATGCTTCTTCTTTTATAGTCTGGTTCTATTTTTTCTTGTTAAGCCAGAGAAGTCTTGCTCTAATTGTTCCATTCAGTACATACTCAGAGCATTGGGTGATATACAGGAATATATCAAAATACTCCTCCTGTATATTTTGCTGTATGGCAGTAAGCTTCACATCATGGATCATTTACCACCAACACACATTGAGGGATGAGGGTGTGAGAGTAGTTAAAAAAAATTAAGAAATACAAATTTTTCCAATCCATTTGATAAAAATCTATCTATCAACAATCTTCTCATGGATGAACTTCCAATCCATCCAAAACATAAATAATAATACTACCTTAGGTTTTCATGTAAGTAACAATTATCTATCTATTACTAATGTTGTTAAATTAGTTATAGTTTTATTTATAAGCCCACCTTAGGTTCTACATACAAATAACAGGTTTCTAGTTGTGAAAACTAATAGAATTAATTATAGCTTTAATTAATAATTTCGCAGATTTAAATTTTATTTTAAGGATAAGCATAAATTTAAGGGTTAAATATGTTTTTTGTCCCTAAATTTAAACGTGAATTTGGAATTTGTCCCTATTCCAAATTTTGGTACATTTTGGTCTCCAAACTTTAAAAAAAATCTATATAGTCCTTTTAACCCAACAATGTAAACTTCTTTTTATGTGTTAGTCGTGTTCCAAATTGGAATTTGAGTTGGAACGTTTCAAATGATGTAAACTGATGTAAACAGTTCAAATGCCGGATTGAAATGTTGTTTATAACACCACTAAAAGTGACTTATATCCATCAGCCATCATTGGATTCTGAACTAGCCTGTTTTTCCTTTTGAAAAACGTGTTTTTTCTTAAAATAAAAATTGAACTTTAATGAGACATACTTAATGTAAATTTAGTAGTGTTTACAATGACAATAGGAAGGTAATTAGTATTTACACTGTATTATTTTTAATAGCAACACCACTGAAGCAGGAATAAGGCTCTTTGCTGCATAATAATGCACATAAGTGAAAAGTTACATGGCATCTGCATGCAGTTATAACATAATAGGAAGTGGGTTTAAGTTTAACTCATCCTCACAAAACTGGTTTAGGTGATGATTGCTCCCACATTCTTGTAAATTGACTTCATCTCTGATTGATGTGAGATCTCTAACACATCCCTTCCCAACGTCTAATGTGTGTGACTAGATATTTGTTAGGAATGACAATTTGGGATGGTACCGCCCCGCACTTGGCCCGCAAAATGTGAGTTAAAAAGTTTGGCTTGCTTCGCATAGGTTCTGGCCATTGGGTCGGCCTTTTTATTGTTTTTAAGTTTCTTATGATAAAACTTTCAATGTTTAACAAATTGGAAAACTTTAACAAATTCAAAAAATTAAGCAAAAACTTTGGGGAGTTGAATGATAAATTAATAATCTATTATTTTCACCATATTCATATTTGTACTTTGACATGCACGATGAATTCTTCAAAATTTAGCACATTCAAAAATACATAACACCTGTTTTTTCCACTAATACAAAAATTTGGAACATCCATATTGAAGTTCAGAAGGAAAGTAACCAACATACCCAAGATAAAGTTTTTTTTTTCCTGTGGGCCACGGGTTAGCCCGCCCCACCCTGGCTTTTGCCCACGCAGGCTGCGTGTTATGTAGGTTGGGCTTTTGCGGGGCAGTGGGTTCAACACCTCGGCTCGCCTTGTGTTTCTTTGGCGAGTTTGTGAGCCGGTCCGCTGGGCCAAACCCACATTGCCTTTGTGGATGGTCCAATAATGATGCGATAGTAGGTGGCACGATAGGTCCAATAAACTACTTCCTTGGGATATGCTCTAATACATATTAGGAAGTAGGTTTAAGCTTAACTTATATCACATTGCCACTCATAATATTGGTGGATGGTCCAATAATGATGCGATAGTAAGTGGCACGATAGGTCCAATAAACTACTTCCTTAGGATATGCTCTAATACATATTAGGAAGTAGATTTAAGCTTAACTTATTTCACAAAACCGGCTTGTATAGCGAGGATTGCTCCCACTTGTATACTATAAATTAGTAAGTTAATCTTATCTTTAGTCGATGTGGGATATCCAACATTACAACTATCATAATTGAGCATTGTATGATATGCTAGAGCTTAAAGGCAAGAAAAAACAATAAATAGGAGAGGGAAATGGAAAACAGGGATGGAGAGGTATTGGAGTGTTTGTGATGTATAAATATGAATAAGAAAATCGCAATTAGAGTTTTTTGGCTGTTTGGTAACTACCTACTAAATAAGGTGGGGCAATTGTAGTTTAGAGAGAATGACAGCGCAAAGGTGGGGCAATTGTAGTTTTTTCTTGTTCTCTACAAACTTAGTATAAGTTGGCCTCTCATTGAGCTATCATTGAACTTGAGTTGGAGACTTTCGTAATACTTAATCATTTTTGTCACCTCCGTCATGTCTAGTAGCTATTTTCAGAGAATTAGACTCATTTTATTTGCTTTTCCTTGCATTCTTTCTGCCTCTTGTTTTTAGTTTACAAAACTGCCATTATTATGAAGAAAATTATGAAGGAATCTATTTACTATTCAAAGAATAAAACGATATTTATTTAAAGTTTTCTGCATTATTTTCATGTTTTGTATAATTTGGATTAAATATGTTTTTGGTCCCTTAACTTTTAACTTCTAGTGAAAATTGGAATTAGTCCATCTTTGAAACTTTGAACCAATTTAGTTTTCCGATTTTTGAAATCTGTGAATTTAGTCCTTTTAGTCAATTTTTTTTAAAGTTTATTTGACGTTCCAAACTCGTTTCTTAGCTAACATTGAAGCAGAAATGTGCCAAATGGTGTAAAAAATTCAAATGTTATTATGAAACATCAAATAAAGTTAACAAAATTTTGTTAAAATAACTAAATCCATGCATTTTTAAAATTGAGGGACTAAATTGGGCCAATGTTGCGAAGATGAACTAATTTCAATTTTTCCTTAAAATTAAGAGACGAAAAACATATTTAATCCAATAATTTTTGCAACGTTTTAGATACAATCTTTTTTCTTTTCCTGATTGATGGTTTAGGCCGGATGACTGATTGTGTTGGAACTTTTAGGTTATAGCTTTTTTGTACACTGCAATGAGATGTGTTGATCTGGGGTTAAGAACTGCACTTATAGTCACACCTGTCAACGTGCTACATAATTGGCGGCAAGAGTTCCTTAAGTGGAGTCCTTCTGAGTTAAAGCCACTCAAAGTCTTCATGCTGGAAGACGTACCAAGGTTTGCTTATTATTTTTTTAACATCGTTATGCTATTGCTAGAGTTAAAGCATGTAGCTGCATATTTAACATTGAAGTTAAAATAATTTTTATATGTACTTCCTTTTTGATCAAAGAATCTTTCAATTAAGCATTTATTTCTTGAAAATTTGAATTGTATATGTTTCATAGATCTCCTTCTATTAACCTATGTATTTTGTTATCATTTCGAATTGGATGATCCACTAATCCAATTGACATAAAATTATAAATGGATCCATTTTTTTTACTTTTACTGGAGATTTGAAATAGATAGACTCTCTCTAGGACCCATTTTATTAACGGGATTTATCACTACGTTAGCTATGTTATCAACTCCACTGGTTACTCGAGAATCTAAATTATTCTATTTTTTAATGTTAGCAATGTATAGCGGTCAACTAGGAACATTTTCTTCTAAAGACATTTTACTTTTTTTCATCATGTGGGAATTATAATTAATTCCTGTTTATCTACTTTTATCTATGTGTGATGGAAAAAAACGTTTGTATTCAGCTATAAAGTTTATTTTGTACACTGGAAGTTCTATGTATGTTAAATTTGTATGTCTTGTAATGTAACTATCAATGCTGTATGAATGCTCATTTCATTATTTTTTATAGAACTTTCGGATTTGCAAGTCAAGGGAGATTGTATGGATATCTTTATTATATCTGCATTTTGCTCCGGTGTTTTATTTTCTTTCTATCATCCTCCTTTTTCCCCTAGGTCTATCTCTTGAATATTAATTAACGATTGTTATGATTTAATCAAAGTATAATAATCTTTTTACCATTTCATGAGATTATTTATCACAATTAGACACTGATAAGTACCCTTGTATTGCTAAATTCTATAAAGAAAAATAAAAGATGGGTGAGCAATTGACTTGTTGATGGCTACATAGGTGAAAGGGATGGAGAATATGCTGGTAACTAACTGTCTGCATATGTGTCAATGTAGGTGTGGGATTGTCTGTTAGTGAACAGTTAGGGGATTTACTGTAATGGATATATGGTGGAAAATTGGTTGCTAAGAAATCGGGGTTAAGGCCTGGGAGGATGCAGGTCCCTTGATTTTTCTTTCTAATGATTTTTATTTTTCTATCGTTTTCCTGTTCTATGGGTTTTTGGTTTGTAATGGGAACAGTCATTTAACTAGTGAAGGTGGAGGATTAAAATAGCTGAGCCGATGATAAACTAGTAATTAAATCATCTTTAAAGTTTTAATAAGTAATATTAAACGGGAATTACATCCTATTTATTAGTATGACATAAAGAAATTAAATTTCACTTATAAATGTTGTTTGTCTCAAGTCATAATTCAAATGTTATAACATAATGTTTAAGAAAACACAATAATATTCATTAACATCTACAATGAAAAAGCTTAATTAAAATAATTGATTTAGGAATCAATTATCATATAATTAGGTTACAATAATGAGTTTTTTAAATGTTATAGATGTTTCTCCCCCGATGAACCGGTTTTGCAAATTTGCCTATGAGACACCAAAGAATCTATAATAACAACAGTTTAATTGCAATTCTACGTGGCCATTCCCCCCTTCAATTTTTTCCATGCTTTCAGCACAAAATTCTTATTATATTTATTTTCTCAGGGATAGAAGGGCGGAATTGCTTAAAAAATGGAGAGCTAAAGGTGGTGTCTTTTTGATTGGTTATACTGCTTTCCGAAACTTGTCTTTTGGGAAGCATGTGAAAGATCGGAACATGGCCAGAGAAATTTGCCATGCTTTGCAGGTAAATCTATTTTGTTGGTAATCAGTTTATTTATGCTTCGTAGAGTTACATATATGCATTATATTCTACTGGATTTTACTTGGGAAAAAGTATATGAAGCGTATGGTGTTTGAGTGAAAGTGAACATGTGAATTATGCACAATCTTCTTGTTAGTACTCGTATTTTGAGTTCCTTAGGTATAATAGCTAACAAAGTACTAATGACATTTGTATTTTGAGTGCCTTTGGTATACTAGCTGACAAAGGACTAATGACATTGTTAATGTTTATATATTAACTAACATTCCAACATGTTATTAAATATACGCCAGTGAATCTAGCATCCATTTGCTTTTATTCCTTTTGAATAAAAAGTGTTTTTTATTTTAAATTCAAAATGTATACAAAATTCATGACAATCAAATTAATTTCTTGTAGAAAAAGCGAAATCACTTGAAGAAAAGAGATTTTCTAAAAAACTAGAATGATATTAGCTCGTGAAAAACTCTAACTTCTCAGAGAATATACATCCTGTACTATTTTCTGTTAACTAAAATGTAATTTAGATTTTATTTTTTTTATTTACCCTGTTTTGTAGTGAACATATATTTTAGGGACGTAGGTTGATAATTGTTAAATCCCCAATTGTTAACTAAAGTGATACATAAACACTAAGGAGGGTTGTTGGAAAAGCTTAAAAATCAAAGGATAAGGTAAACTTTAGCTTAAAATTAAAGTGAGGTTATAAACTATTTAGCACGGTTGGAGAGAGAACACAACTACATAAATTAGTCCAAATGTTGGATGACTGCTGGAGAGACAAATGAGCAGCACGGTGTTGGAAGGATAATGCATCCGCAGAGACAACCAGAAATGCCAAACGTGGACAATCACTTCTGAAACTTCAAGCTGCTTGAACTGAAGAACAGTGCAGAATGAACTGTTGGCGGGTGGGTAGTTTTTTGCGAACAAAATTGATGTTCTACAATTCTGATATCAGTGGCTTTTTTCTGTTTTCTATTTGGAAAAGTAAAATATGTTGGTTGTAACATCCCAATTTTTAGTAGTTTAAAAACTAATAAAATAGGATTGTTTCACTATAGGAGTCAAAACCAGTGTATAAAGTATATTAATACAGTCTTAGAACATATAGGACTGTAAAAGTATAATATTTATACAAACCAATTAAAAATCAATTCTAATTCTAAACACGAACCACTCACTTACAATAGTTCCCATAGAAACCTTGCACCACCCTAAAAGATGGCTCCTCATCCTTCAGATGTGCCTTTGATACTGAAATCACATATGCTCCCACCGAATAGGTGATCATCGCAAAAAGGACAAACAACACAGAAACATAGAAGAAGGGTAAGCTAATTTGCAAAAGAGATAATCGTGACATTTATTTTTAAATCATGCCAATTACTTACAAACATGTTACAACTCCGGTATTTAAATCATGACACTAAACTCAATTATCCGGATAAATGCAAGTGACATCAGATCTATCGGTGGCTTGTACCTGTGTGTGGTTTCCAAACTCTGCAGAGTTGGCCTCAAGGGGTTATCACCCAACCACTCACCAGGTAAATCCCCTTTGCGCCTAGGACTTGATCAAGCTCAGTGACTAGGACCTCTTCTGCTACTCCTCACGACATAACTCATTCTACTCTATTTGAGCATTAATGATTATTAGAGCGTCAGGATACCAACAATACCAAGTCCTTATGTCATTGCATCCACTAAAAATACTACCACAACCATCACCACTAGGAACTTCTCCTTGAAATTCCTTAAACATCATAACTTCGCATGCTCACACGACATTTCATACCAATTATCATCTTATATACCCACAATAACATTTTTATCTCATATCATAGCAATAAGGACTATAGAATCCAGTTCAAGTATACACAAAACATCCACAATAACCAAAACAACAAAAACAGGAAAAAAGAGCAATTGGCGCTATACATGAAATACATCCAAACAGTGAAAATCATTTCTCTAACTACAGACTTCAAAACAAAGATCCCACCAGTATAAATGAAGATTCACGTGTCTAGGATCAGCTGTGAAAATTTCAGCTTAATTTGACGGTTAACGAAGCGGGAATCTTCATTTTACCAATAAGATGCAATGTTGAAAACTGGGTAGCGTTCAGCGCCAGAAAGTGGTGTCCAACGCTAATCAATTCGCAAAAAAACCAGCGCGCTCAGCGCTGCCACATGAGGCTTAGCATTGTATCAGATATCAGCAACATCAAATTAAGGTTTTTTAGCAATCTGGACCTGCTTCATTACTCCAATTGGTACTTCTTGAAAACAGAAGGGAATAATTGCTTTATTCCTTATTGATGATTATTAGGTCAATTGACCTATTTAAACATATACATATGTAACAGACCATATACTTAGAAAGAATAAATCCCTATAACTACGG
>Ga0214545_1008369_pt1 | contig 16544 bp, 14 predicted proteins | sample CNSS4metaG_FD_160064 | JGI IMG/M metagenome (GOLD analysis project Ga0214545, IMG submission 160064) | Root nodule microbial communities from cowpea collected in UCLA plant growth center, Los Angeles, California, USA - CNSS4 | ecosystem: Host-associated > Plants > Roots > Nodule | place: USA... | reverse complement strand
ATATAAATAACATGAGATAAAGATAGAAATGATCATAAATTTTTATTTTAAAAATGAGAATGAGATAATAAAAACTCGTCCCCACCCTATTTTATTTTTATCCTAAGAGATTGTTTTTATCCTAATAAGAGATATGATAAAACTATTAAAAGTAGTTATCTCTATGTATCATATAGGTCCATGTGCCATAATAAATCTTTATGCACCAAATTCACCTATTAGTCTTCCTACAACTCATCACACTTAATTAACATTTAGATACCAAGGTAAGGTTGTGTATCCTCCAATTGTATATCACACACTAAAGGTTGAAAATATTGATTGAGTTATAGCATTCACTAACATATATAATGACTCTCCACACATATTGACCTCATGTCACTAGATAACGAAAGACTCAAGTAAATAAATTTAAAAGAGTGAGAAAAATTAAAAACTTTTATAAGACATTTTTTTCTCTCAATAATTTTTATAATTTATTTCAATTTTATTCTTATATTATTAGAAATTTCAATTAAGTAGTTCAGATTTTAACTTTGATAAATTTGATGCATTTCCTCTATTAATATAAATGATGTTATCAAACAACATAATAGAAGTGACCATACAAAATTCATACTAATTTAAACATTAAGAAAGTTAATTAAAACTTTTAACAATATAAAGATTGATAACATTATATTAATATATAAATATAGGATTAAATTAAATAAATTAGTGAAAATACATGGTCTAAGCGTATGTGTTATTTTTTATGGTAATAAAATCATTATTATAATTATAAATTTAAATATAAATATTTTTATATTTTTATTTTAAACAATTTTTATTTATTTTGTAGATAGTTTTATAATTAAAAAATTGTCAAATTTAAGAAAAAAAATTAAAAAAGAAAGTTAAATATAAAAAAACCGACTAAAAGTAAAATTGGAAAAAAAATATATAAAATATATATATATATATATATATATATATATATATAATAAAATTAAAAACAAAATATGAAAAAAAAAATCGATATATGTATGAAAGATATAAAAAGTATATACCTAATTTGTTATCCCCTGATGGAAATATTTGTTATGCTGTATGAATCAGATCAACCAAAAGTCTTATTAATACAAGTGAAATTTGGACAAAAAGTTTAGGGGTTAAATTATACTTTTTATATATAATTTTTTTTAGTTAAAAAAAATTCTTCATTTACTTTTTTCATTTATTATGTTTAAAACAAGCACACATAATAATAGAATTCAAGAAAAATATGATTATCATTTATTATTATATCATGATACCAAATCATGAATACTATTTTATTTTAGATAAGCTCTCGTACTTCATCAATTTGATCGGGTGGGTATTGTCAAATTTGACGATGTTCGTCCGGATTGCGTTCTAATAAATTTTTAAATTTATTTTATGTAACTCTAAAAATTTTAGAGATTTGTTTTTCATTATCTTGAATTCTTCATAAAAATTGTCAAGTTTAATTATTGTAGATGCATTTTTTCATCTTTATCATAAACCTTCCTTCTTCAAGAAAATAATCAATTATTTTACTCTTTATGATAATCTTTCTAGTGTAAATTTATCACTTCTCATCTATTTAGAAAAAAGATAAAATTTATATTCACAAATCACATTTATCACACTGCAAAACATAACAAAACTCATACTTTAATTAAATAAGCAACCATGTATAAATTCAAAGCTTTACAAAATTTACCATAGGCAGGAAAACACAAAATCACTAAAGTTCACAATTAAGGATTATACTAATTTGGAAAAAATTATAATTAGGGTTCATATCAATTTCATAAAAGAATTCCTAAAATCATAATTAGGATTTATACCAATTTGAGAAGAACATCCTAAGAAGAATCATAAATCTAATATACATACATCATTATAAGATACTAACCTTTTATAATGTAAGAGATCATGTAAAAATGTATATTTCAATCTCAATCTATGTGTTCTTCGATCTCTGTTTTCCAATTTATCTCTTTGTATTTTTTTCTTTTTACACACTCTTATGATAACTTACATAGTAAAAACATCTTATAACAAAAAAAAAAACTAATCTTTTTTATAAATCAATGTTTTCATTAAATTTTTTACTTTACTTTATATTATTATTTCCATAATATAAACTTAATATAATTAATATATAATTCTAATTTAAGAAAGATATAAATATATATAAAAAAGAATTAAAAAGCTTTTGGAAGTCGTGCCTCACTTGTCACTATAATGTTCCGTCGGTGCTTATTAGAAGAAATATTAACAAAGCCATAAAATTTAAGTTATTTTTTGCTCAAAATTAAAGCCATTTAAACCTAGAACTTATCAATTCATTTTGTTTTTACACATTCAGAAATTGGACTGTAATAGATGGATATTTTTAAATGTGGGGTAGTTTATAAGATATCCAAAATTTCCAAATCTACTACTAATTATACTTTAGTACTAACTAATGTGATTTGTTCATAAACTACAAAACAAAAAAATAAAACAGAATTATAATTTCCATGTAAAAAAGCTAAATTTCCTAATTCCATATATGTATATATATAATTTATTCAATTTTTACATTTTTAAATTCTCTTATTTTTTAAAATAATGTCAATTTAATTATCCTGTCAAATGATTCAACACGGAGTGAAGGTACCAAACCAATTAAAAATTAAAAAATTTAGTCACACTTTTAACAATAATTGAATAAATTTTATAAATAAGAAACAATTATCTAATTTAACTGTTTGTAAAGATAATTATGTAAAATTTAAATTTATAACAAGAGATGTTATTTTTTGTGTCATTATTTTAATTTTATCTTTAATTATTTTATAAATAATTTATTTTTAATTATTATTCAAAAAATATTGTCTTAAATTATTATTTAAAAAAAGTTATACATATTTTATTTTTTAATTTTATATTAATAATTATTTAAAAATTAATTATATATTTATTATTTATTTTAACTTAAATTTTTATGAAAATTAAAAATTCGAACACGTGTTTCACTAATAATTATTAAGAGAATTAGAAAATAGCAGTTTTTAACGTATGACTAAAACATAAGTTAAACCATTATTCAAACATTTAAATAAAAACTTACCAAACAATCAATAACGTATTACCAAATAAAAGAGTCTAAATTTTAAATAAAAGGCAGTTTAAATAAATAATTCAATAATGGACAAATTAATTAAAAAGATATCACAGAAACATGATTTCATTCGTGGATGCAACCCAATGGGCCACAAAGAGACATGGTGAACCAAAATGCAAAAATAATTTAAAAGTTTACCTTTTTTATTATATTATATATATATATATATGTATATTATTTGTTAAACTATTAATATAAGTTGTAATTATTAATTATATTAAAAGTAACTTAATATATAACAAGTAATAGTTATTCAATTTATTTAATTAGAAATTTTTATTAAATAATAATGTTATAAAATTTTTATTTCTTTAACTGTTATATATATAATAAAAAATAAAAAAAATTATATAAAAATACTGACATAAAATTAACATTCCCTTGAAACCAATTAGCCTCTCAGCAAGTTTAACTATTATGAATCAATCTATTACTATTATTTTCTTTTTCCTCTTTTTCCTATAAGTTCATAATTTCAGTCTGTTTTTCAATAAACTTTTATAGTTTAGATTGTATAATTTGAACCGTAAATTTTATACTCTGAATTATAATTTGAAATATATTTTCTATTTTCTGTTTCAGAATATAGAATCTAAAAATATATAATTTAAAATATAAAAAATTATATATTTAAAAATAGAAATGTAGGTTAAAATTATAGAGCTACGGAACGATACTGCTCTATCTTTTATAGATCAAAATGTTAGACTAAATAATTTTACGGGCCTAAATATATCTGAGGCAATATAATCTACATTCTACATGCACTAAAATAAGAGTAGAAGAGTAATTTTCTCAATTTATATGAGGTGAAAAGAGTAAAATAGTTGGTGAGAATAGCAGAAACTAAGATTACAAGAAGAAGAGTTGAATTGGATAAAAATAATTAAGCCATTCTACACCTGACTGCAACAACAACAACCAATAATGTCAGTAACGCTCCCAATAAACAATACAAAAACATCCTCAATTTCCGCTATTCTCAAAACAGCACTTCCTCATTCACTATCAAACACTCAAGTTTTGTACTTGTGTTCCATCCAACACCCAGAAACAAAATTTCAATTTTTTCAATGGAAGAGGCACCCCCATCAATCCAAGACCTCATTTTGTCACTTCAACAAGCCACTTTAATGGCGAAGCAGTTACCATCATCATCCACTGCCAACCCCACCCATCTCCACCAAATCCACTCTTCCCTCCACCAGGCCCACCGCCACCTCTCCTCCTTCCTCTCTGCCCTCCAGCTGCCACCATCTTATGCCGCTGAGTCCTCTGCCACCGCAGAACCGATGCAGGTGGAGGACGGTGGCGATGGTGGGGTGGATGATGAAGAGACCACTTCAAAGTGCACCATTGACTTGGTTGAGGAGAAAATGAGACAGTGTTTCATCAAGAACAAACGCCCCAAACGGCCTCTGTCACCGTCTGCAACGGCGGCAGCCATGGAGGAGAAAGGGGTTGCCGGTGATGCATACGTCGAGCGGATCAGGGACTATGATCCTTATAATATGAAGTTGAGGGCATTGGACCTTTTGTATCAGTTTCATGCGTGATGTGGTGTCAGATGTGATAATGATGTTGCTAAATTTTCTTAATTGTTTTTGTTCTGGCTACAAAAATTTTTAGTTTTATTTTGGGATGATTGGTTTTGTTGATGAACATGTAATGGATGATTTGGGTTGTATAGTTAGTTCAGTCCATTAATTAATCATATTTAATATTAGTTATTTGCAGATTGTCTCTGATTTCATACCCTGCTGACTTTCTCTGATTGCTTATAAAGAAGATCAGAATTGAGTTACTCAACAATTGAGACTCCATTTAACTAGAATATGCTTCTAAAGTTGACAATATACAGAAATACAAATACAATTAACCGTGATGCATAATTCTATTGATCAAAGTAAATTATTATTCACAGTTATAGATCTAAATTGTCATATGGTTTTGTCACAATTGCTTAACATCGTGGGAAAATTCCACAATTGCAATTGTATTGCGTTTGGACACTTCAAAAGCCTTGACATTGTGGTCAAAATGACAGTTGCAGACCTTTTTTTTTACAACATTGGTTAGTCTAGCCATATTTATAATATTCAAACCATAAAACGTGTGCTCATTTTCCGATGAAGACCAGGCAAACATTTGTTTCAGCTTCAAGAATAGACTGCTCTTCATTTACAATATAGGGTGGCTGATTCAGTCCACTCTAATTATATTCACAGAACAAGTTAAGCGCAAATTTTTTTTCAGATATGAACACATGCCCGTGCTTAAAACCTTGATAGTTGGAAGGAGAAAACTGTTGGGAATTTAATATATCGCCAATCTGATATGCCACTTCATAGTTCTTGAAACGTTGGTTCTCTATTTGAATCGTATGTATTCCTGCAACAAAGAGCTTTATGAATATGTGAATCTCTAGGGGCTTCTGCTTGAGGTTGCTCTTCAAATCCACAGTAATCCAGATTGCTACTCTTTGGCTATCAAGTTATGCAACTTAACAAAATCATCCAATGTTAGTTCCTCAGGTCTTGACTGTAAACATCAGAAGTTCAGATGGATTAGCACAATCCTTAGAAACAAAATACCTGAAATGAAGTTTACCGAGGGCAAAGAAACAAACAAAAAAATTAAAGAGTAGTTGCACACACTGATCACTTACAGTAGCTAGAAGACCTATGCTTGTTAAAGCTTCTTCGATCTCAAGGGATGTGCATATGTGTTGAAGTGACTTGCGCAGCATCTTACGCTTCTCATTGAATGCTGAATTAACCTACAAATATATAGGACTGAAGTGTGATTGAAATGGTGAAAGAGGTTTGTAACACATACGAGACATTAGCAAACTCTGGTATCTTCAGTTGCTCATATTACAGTGCCACGAGACTTTAACTGAAATTAAAGATGAAGGTCCTTGCAAACTCAATGCATGACAGCATATGCTGGGCAAAGGAATACCATTGAAAAGAAGCTTTTCGTGGAAGAAACATGGGGATATTCTGACGGTAGCTTCAGCTTGAATGAGACAACAGCTGCGTCAACCTACACATTTATGAAAATGAGTCATATTGATGATTTAAGAATTAAGATCTCAGGCATATTTAAATATCATATCACTTACATTAGGCTGAGGGAAAAAATTGGTTCTTGGGACTTTAAATTTGTACTCCGGCTCTGAAAAGGAAAGTCCGAACTTACGCATAAAATTAACCAAATTGTGGGCAATGGATAACAAAATCTCTAGTTGCATTTTGATGTACAAAAAAGTAAAACCAATATTTTTACAAGCACTTGCTTGATTTACAGGTCCTTGTGTTATAAATGGCAACACAGATTAAAGGACAAGTCTGAGAGTTAAATATTTTCTATTAATGGATCAGTTTTACAGGTTTTGTTTGATACACTGCAAGAAAATTTATGATCCTTGAATGTAAAAGAATAGCTTAACATGATACTACACTATTTTTTGAATATATACCTGAATAGAAATTAACAAATACATTGATGGGACGATACTCAGGGGTGCGGAGTGATGACACTACCAAGCGGACAGCAGTCTCCTCCTGTAATGATTTGATCTGGTTAGTAAGAACTGTTATTGTATGAAGTTTCCTTTATTATTGGAAGTAAGTTGAACCCTTGTCATTTTTCGAACGGTGTTAGTTTTAAATATATGGGATTTAAAACCTTAAAGGGGAGGTTGGTAGAAACTAGATCAAAACACTCCCATTTGATGTGAATGTAATGTACTATCTTATGCAGATAATGATATTAGATATTTCAATATATGTGGAGAGGATTTACTACAGAAGACAAAAAACTAAAACAGAGGGAATTCAAGAGACTGCACTCTCCCCCAACCTTCTCCGCATTTCTGGTCACCCCTCTATCTTCCTCCGTCTCCTTATATCCATAAAGATCAAACTTTCCCTCTTAGTTACCCTTGATTGCTTCATTATTTGCATTGACTATTCCTTCCCTCGGAGACCTAGGTCCTTTGCACTCTCCTAATATAGCCATAGTGATTGGTGGTTTCCTCACAAAGGTTCATTACACCTGGCTCCCATCCGTGTGAGGTCTGGGGAAGGTGGGATATATTTAATTATAGTCCCCGTTTGTAATAAAAAAAAAGAGAGAGGCTATTTCTGTGACTAGACACTCAAACACTAGATCACAAGGCTACAATCTTATTTTATGCCAAGGTCTACACTTTGAACACAAGAAATATTACTTCAAAAAGAAAAGAAAAAGGAAATGCAGGGAATATATAACGTGGCTTTTGGATATCTATATAACTTGGGTTCTTTAGTATCCAAAATAAGTTCCACAACAGGTCACAGCTCTTTTGCAATCCCAACCAGTTCTTGCCAACAGATTTGGTCATTTCATAAACAATTTTTCCCTACCATCGAATTTCTAATTTCTGTAATTTCTTTCCCAGTTCTACGTAGATATCTGTGCCTCAAGCTGATAATACTGATCAAGATGCAAAAACAATGAACAATGGAAGCACTTGAACTTCAGATCCAGTAATTAGTGGGTAGGAGTTGAGTGATAGGAACGGAAACATTAGAGGTTAGGAGTTAATGAGAAAAACTAAAAACCATGCAATAAATTATAGACACTAGAGAGCTATCAATTCGAACCTGGAGCAATAGAACCACTTCTGAGAAAATGTCACCCATCGGAAGAAATAATTTGATCACATCTGTACTGATATTAAAGGGAATGTTAGCAACCACCTGCAAACAATATATTATACCAGGCCAATTCAGGACTTGCATTATGTTTTCTGGTATATTTTTGGAAACTTTAGCAGCAGAACGGAACAACATAACTTCATGGTTAATATATAGCTTCCTAATTTAGGGCCCTGAAGTTAAGCTTCCAAGTGAATTCATTTAGGCTTATAATATTAATAGTAGAAGATTCACAACAATCACATATATATAAAGCGTTAAAAAAAGTTACTTGACCCATTACACTCACGAATTACCCTTTCTACCCATATAAAGTGCAAGCTATGATTTCTAATTCTTACAGTGATGAGTGGAGAAGAATGGTAAGTTCAATTCCTTTGTTAACTTTGTTAACAGCAATATTTATCTTCAAATGATTTCTTCTGACGCCAGAGCTACCTAAAGGTTTTTACTACGGAAAGATCTCCAGAATTGAGTCTAGAAACATTTCGGTAAGGATTTCTTTTGTTCAAAGTTAATGCATTGGACCAGTGAACTGGCCTACATGGGGTTGTGGGCCACTGGAAACTCCCAAATTGATACCCCACAAGCAACTCAATAGAGTCGTGGATTTCTTTTTTAAATATTGTTGTTAGAGATGTAAAATATATCTTATATTTCTAACTATTATCATCATATCTATTCAGTTGTAACTTGAAAGGCTTAGGCTTCACACGTAACTTTAATTATGCAGATTATAAAATTAACAATTCTTTTTTATTCCAAAACCAAAATGAATAAGATAAAACAACATGATTTCTAAAAGATGACAAGTAATTAAATAACGTAGTTTGCTAGTTTAGGACGTAGAGCCTCACTTTGGCATTTCTGGATTTTGAATATGTGCTTCCAACCAATGATGACATATGAGAGCGCACATGACACTTGACAATATCCTCGGTCAAAACCTGCAGGTGTTGTAATCAAAGCGTCAACATAAATTATAATTTATACAGAAAAATTGGTCCTGATTTATCATAATTTCAGCAAAGAATCAGACTTATGACAGAGAGATTGGAAGACGAAATACAGACTTCCAACATAATGAACTGACTAAAGTAACAAATGAATTGACATATCAAGAATTATGAGGAAATTACAGACAGGCATTACTTTAAAATGCAATAAGAAGAAACTGGGGGAAAACAACCAACGCAAATGTGGTTCCAGCCTCTGATTTCAACAATCAAGATCAGACAATGAGTGTGTAGTAATCCCCAATTATGTCATGACAGATATAATCTATATGAACACTATAAGTAACTAGATTTCAGTGTTAAACAACATCAATTAGTATAACTACAGTACATATTGAGCTTCTATAAATAATATGGAAACTGAATTATAACTTATAAGCCTAATTTGCACCTCAGTAGCACAGAGATTACAGGCATGCAATATAAAGTTCAAATTCACCATGAGTTGTACCTTCAACTTTCCTGAACTTGAAAATCTTTCACTCACAAGGGCAGCCATGTGTTTATCCTGAATCAAATGAAAGATACAAGAAACATAAAACTTGAGTTGAAGTAGAAGACAGCAATGAAGAATTATTCACCACTCCAACCTACCGCAAAGGTGGAAATTTTACACAGCCTACATTGTGAGCAGAAATTATTTACACTGTAGAGATATACAAATTAACAGCAGCACAGATCAAGAAGGACACAAACACACTAATGCTTAGAAATTGGGATCTTTGTACTAAGATTATTTCTACAGATGACATGAAAATGACAAGACCTTTTCAACTGCAAGTACGTATGCTCCCGAATTCAAAAGAACATTAGTCAGGGAGCCAGTTCCAGGTCCAATTTCCAACACGACATCGCCTTGTTCAATACCGGCCGCACCAGCAAGTTGGTCATTTATGTCAGAATTCAACATATAATGCTACAATTACATCAACACCCAAATGAGAAAAAATTCGCAAGAAGATTCATTTTAAACCAAACCCCAAACAATTTTTACAGCCAAACAACAATTCATGCCAAAGCACCCAGTTAGACACCCATCAACTGTTTGATAACAGACCCCAGTGAAGCACTCAAATAAATCATTCCAAACAACAACAAAAAAAGGACTAAACTCACAAAACTAGACGTTGCGGTGGTACAGCGCAAAATTCAAGTAAAACCAACTATCCCTTGCACATACCTCAAAGAAGCACCCCAACCACCCCCCCATACAATTTTCATAAAAATATCTCAAAAAAGGAAATAAAAAATATTGGAGCACCGCAACATAATGGGTCATCCCAAATTTTCTAAGAAAACAAATAAAACAGAAAAAGATGCAAACCTGGCCAAGAGATTTTCTGGGGAATCGGCCTCTGGATTTGAGAGCTTTAAGAGTGGCATGGTAATCATCAGCGCTTCGCGTGGAAGCTCTGCTACTTCTTTCAGCACAAACTACGTATGGAGCTCTCCGCCTTACGCCGGCGGTGCTATCATGCGCCGGTTTGCGGTGGCGGTAAAGCAATGCGGAGTGAGATATTGGCGGGAATGTTTGAAGAGAACATAGCGACGAAGGATTCATGTTTGGTTGTTCGTTACTTCTGTAGTTATCTGTTTCGAAACTTCCCACGTTTATAAAATACACAATTCATAAAAAGTAGTGATCTTTAACTAACAATTTTAATAAATAAAAAAATACTTTTATTTTAAAAAATGTCTCTAAAGATAAAGGAGAATTGAATATTTAAATTATTTCAGACCTCAACTTTTAAAGTTGAATTATTAGGTGCAATAGGAACAATTTCTTAAACATTTGTAAGGTAAATGCAAATTTTGAGCAAGCTTTTAAAAGTTTTGATTAGTGTTACTCTATTAAAGTGTAAAGTAAATTGAAAGATAACAAATTTCTTCCTATCATGTCATATCACATGCTTGTACTATACACAATTATATTAGTTAATTTGCGTATTTCAATAAAAGGAAGACGAACAAGGAGTGTTATTTTCTACATATTTTATCTCATTTTAAAATTAATTTACAGCATTTGTTGTGTGAAAAAACAATGCTTTCTCCATTTTCCAGAAAAGATGAATATAAAGGTTTTTTTTTTTTTATCTTTGAACAAAACTTCAGTTTATTTAGATCGAACTTTGATTCAAATATATTTTTTTTTATTTGATATATCATAGACTTTGACTTTGATACATTAGTAGTCACAATAAATTAAAAAACTTTTATATTTATATTTTGTAAGGATGATTTAGTTGAATTTCAAATTTAAAATCAAGTATCAAATTAAATTGCTTATTATGAGTTAATTAACAACTAAGAAATATATATGACTATATTTTTGAAAGATTATTTTACAATTTGATTACATTGTAATTACAATATTACAATATATTTATATTCATCCAAACATGATAGCAAATTTGTATTGTAAGGTTATAAATTATGTTTATTTGAAACTATCTATCATCCTATCAATATTATTCAATACCGTAATATAAGGCACTATTTCTTACAAACTTCTTGGAACTACATTAAAATTATATTTAATATGCTATGTTACCATTAAAAAATAGACAATTTTGAATATAAAACAACATTGCAGCATTTGGTTGAATATTTACTCATTGTTACTTATTTAATATTTTTGTTAGAAATATAATTGTTGATTCTTATTTTTAATTCACATACATATCTTGCTAAATTAGTCTTATGATGTAATGTATTCTGATTACAAGTCCTTGTGAGAGAGATTGGAACCGAATATATAGAAAATAAATTGAGAATCACCATCATGTATTGAGAATCCGGATCACATAGAGAATAAAATGTATGTTTTAATTACATCCTTTCAATATTTTGTACACACTCGTTACACTTGAACAAGAAAAAAAAAATAGAGATGTAATTAAACAGACAAGCTCTCATTTATTTAAGCACTGTTGGGTTTTTTAGAGTTAAGTTTTGCACATAAACAAAAATCTAAAAATTACAATAGAGAAAAAAGAACTAACTAAAAATTATTCACAAAATTAGAGAAGCAGGTAACAAGGTCAATACAACTCTATTTTCACTGCTTCGATACTGTTAAGGTCAGCAAATTCAAAACTCAAGCATATGTAAATATACTCACTAGTCAAACAAAAGGCGACGCCTCACAGATTTTGGAAGATTGTCAGAATTAGACACTTTTCTTTTAATTTTGGAACTCTTGCTGCCCTCACTATCAGCATCATTGGATGATTCTTCTCTTTGTTTTGATTGACGATGTTTAATTTTGGTTGATGGAAAGAACTCTGTGATGTTTAGCTGAGTACTTCTTGAGTTTGGAGAAACTGAGTTTTCATTTTCTTGGCACCTTGATTTTGAGTTCTTTCTCCTTTTCCTTTCCTGCAATTGAAGCACCAATGTTTGGTTGAGAAATTATATATACAAATATATTCACCAGTCACTCTTTTAGCACTGTTAACCAGCTTAGTTGATCTAGAAGGTTTTTCAGGATGAACATCAAGTTTATCTTCTACCAACTGCTACAGTTGTTATAGTAAAATCCTTGCATACTTCTTGGACTCAGTTTATGAAAATCAAGAGGGATCCAAAAAAATGGAAGCATAGGATATTAAAATGACAAAGCAAAAATAAACACAAGTTATAGGAAGAATGATGGAGAATAATAAACACCTGCTCCTGCAAAAAACTTTTGACTTCTGCTGGAAAAGCAGTCCCTACTAGGTCCATGTTTTCATCTGTAAACAGAAAGCTACATCCATCTACATGAATCTCAGGAGCGTCGTCCAGTAGATCCACCATTTCATCAAGCTCTACTACATCTTGTTGCGCACTGGATTCATTTGATGGAACTTTGCTGGTGTTAATGTTTACCCCTGCACGTTTCCACTTGACCACATAAAACTGATATCCATATCTCATCTTCACACGTTCAACCGAATCAAACTCATATTGCCCAAATAACAAAGTTTCTCCCGTAGGTGTAGTGGACATATCTCTCAGAAAGATAGTGGACATCATAGGAAACATAGTCCGTCGAATGTAGGATGGATCCCAACGCTGATGGAAGTTTAAAAAATCAATCAGCATCTCAATATTAGGTTTTCCCCATATGATCCGAGGACCATCACTTGCTGCAAACAGAAGTTTATAGAATGAATGCCAATACGATACACACCAGCAACTCTATATTATAAGATTCATATCACAGTTCAAATGACCTGAAAAGTAACCATTGTCATTGCATAAGTACATGTCAATGATTTCATCTTTGGGAAAGTTTGGCTCCTCTGCAATTTTGAGACAAATTTTTGAGTACCAATTTTCCTCTCTTTTTTGCTCCTTATGTCTCCTATTCTGCCAATCAAATATCATTGAAAATAATATTTTCAATTACAACCTGTTACATACATTTAATTCAAGTAAAACCAGAGAATTGCAAAGCCTTCTAAGATATACCAAAACACAGGAGCAGCAATCACATTTAAAACCCTCTGGTTTTCTCCGGCAGCCTTCATCATCCTTTTTGACACAGTATTCACAAGAAAATTTCATATGATCTTTCTTGCTGCCAGGATGCCCACATAATGAGCAATGAGGTTGTTTTATATTCGTGCAGTTTCCATCAACATCTTTGTTGTCCTCGAATATAGTGCAGCTGGGAATTTGTGAAGTATTGCCCCCTTTGCCTATCTCCCGTAATCTGCATCAAAAACATAATCAGAATGCCAACACCAAAATATTTATCCAGGTTATCAAAGTCTCACTTTGCGACCACTATTTCATTTCTAAAACAAAAAGGCCAGGATATAATTAAATGTTTAGTGAAATGGATAGAGATATCCCTTGAGTTTGTTAAATATTACAATAAGGTAAGGAAATACCAGAGACTTTGTCTTGTCACATTAAAATACTTAAATAAGCGGGGAATTTATTAGAGTTTAAAGGCATTTTTGGATCCCTTTAGGTTGGACTGTGCTATTTTGGTCTTCCAAGTCTTCTCGGAGACAATTATGTCCTACTTTTGAAATTTAGTAAATTTGGTCCCTCCTCGGTTTTATTTAACAAAAACCTACAAACTTTCGTTCTTTACTAAAAGTCTTTACAAATTGTATCAACTGAATTGCTTTCTGTTCAAAACTAACCAATCAAATTATAAAAAATAGTTTTTCTTCCTCTTCAAACCGTAACATCACACATTAAAACATCCTTCAAATTTTGTCAAGTTTCCACTAAATTTCTTACCTATAAACTTTTAAATAATTTCATGTCCCAATTCAATCGTGAACCCCCAAATATTAGGATAGAAAGATAGATTGAGCTTTAAAGTAAAAGAAAATGAACAAACAACCAAATTTTATTTAAATACTTCAGATGATACAACACAATGTTTTCCATAACATTTAAATACTTCAGATGATTCAAAAAAATGTTTATCACTCTGAAGGATCCATACCTGTTCAATATATCATCTTCATTAAAAGCCTTAGCAAAATGAAGTGCATTATCAAGCCCAATTCCTCGAACACCATTCATATCATGATCATTTCCAACTAAAAGAGAGATAGCTATCAAGTGTTTCCTCTTCAATCCGAGTCCAGCTTCAATATCTGACATGTTGTAGCATTCAAATGGTTCCTGCATGCAATGAATTTATTCAAATTTGTTCCTAACCAGTGATTTTAATGGTACTGAATGTTGGATGCTAAGGATCCAACCAAATCATAAGCTCTGTTTTGGTGTAGAGATGACACATTGAATGAGTAGCCATACTAAAAAAGATAAACATTAGTAATAAATGCATTCAAGAGAAAGCAGGTGTGGTATATATGTAAGAAAAGTTGATAGAGTTGCCACTAAGATGGTTTGGTGATGTGAGAAAAAAACCAACATAATCCCCAATGACTAAAGGTAGAGAAGGAGACTGAAAAAAACCCTTACTGAAACCAGTAAGATGGACTTAAATCTAAAAGACAGCCTCCTCACTGGCTTGGGTTAGATAAAATACAACGGCTGACCCCAGATAATATAAAAAGAAAAAGCCATTGATTTTTAATATGATAAATTGTTTCTTACTAGTAATATTTTCAAACTTAAATTAAAAAATATAAAAACTCAAATAGAGGTATATTTTACCAGATACAAATAATTATAGAAGTGTACGACACTCAAAAATATTAATACTCCATAAGTGTTCTCAAGTATTTCTTTTAAGCATAAAAGGAGCATGCAATGTTTGCAACTTCAGGGGATATACAGGTAAAAATTTTAAGTAAATGTTTGAAATCAATCAACTGCTGTCATTGCTAAGTTATGTTTTTCAAAAAGACAAAAAACTATCATAGAAGAGCAGGAAAACAATTCACTTTATAATATGGTCAGTTGAGGAAGAAGCTAGGGGTACATAGATAGATATCATACATAACTTTGAACTATATCAGGCCAGACAATAATAAGTTTGTAACAAGTACACAGACTATAAAAACTCAAATTTAAAGTGATCAGCCAATGTTAGTATCCGGATTGATGAAACTATTTAGAAAAAGTCATCTGGAATATAAATATGTGAACTAAGAAAACCTACATCATATTTTTTATAATAAATTGCCAGGAGATAAAGAAAATACAATTACCATAGTAACTTACTTTGGAATTGGGACAGAAACATTTTATAACGCATTTGGCCCCAAAGAGGAATGCATCACTGTCAGCTGTGATGCAAGCATCTACATGACCTTCATTATTTAATTGAGCGCAGAGTGCTTCGGCCTCTCCTTTAGCCTGTAGTACAGGCATTCCAAGTAGTTTGCCCAGTTCCTATAACAGGGGAACAGGTAACTATCAGAAAACAAATTGACAAAACCTGCATACATATCCGACAAACCGATAATTAAATAAGTGTTCTTGCTATAAAGTGTATATAAACATTAGAGAAACAAATTTAGATTGAAGTGCTGTGTAGCATGAGACACAAAAATAAGATTATCATAATAGTTTCAACTTGGTGGTAATCATCAAAGAAAAGTAAAAGCATCGTACCACACATTCTTGAACTCGACTTGAAAACAGACTGCTCCTATCTGCTGAAACACCTTCTGAGACTGGCAAGCTAGTCAACTCAATGCCAGAAGACCGAAAATATCTTGCAATCCTGGACTGTGCTTTCAATGGTGATGGAGTTCCATCAACAATGAACACAGGAAGTGCCCCAAACTGCAAAAATGAACATATCATCGTCAACCTTCAAGTTCATCCTTTGTTTTACCATTCCATATCTAAACTAACTTAACATACAAAATATTAAAAATAAAAGGAAGACTAATTTAGATTAAACCCGTCACCTTGCATGACACTCCAATCCAAGAGTATCAATAAGTACATTTAAGTCTACATAAAACATAAAAAGGAACAGCAATTCAGATAATGCTATGGCAACCAAAATCACACTCCAATCCAATACTACAAGAATATCAAGTCTAAATCATTAAACCTACTAGATACTTCTTTTTTGTATACAATATGGACAGTTCATACAAAATACCTAAACTTCCAACACTCCACTCAAAAAAAAAAAAAAAAAAAAAAAAAAAAAAAAAAAAAAACAAAAAAAAAAAAAAAAAAAAAAAAAAAATATAAAATATTTTTAAA
>Ga0214545_1008362_pt1 | contig 16557 bp, 9 predicted proteins | sample CNSS4metaG_FD_160064 | JGI IMG/M metagenome (GOLD analysis project Ga0214545, IMG submission 160064) | Root nodule microbial communities from cowpea collected in UCLA plant growth center, Los Angeles, California, USA - CNSS4 | ecosystem: Host-associated > Plants > Roots > Nodule | place: USA... | reverse complement strand
AATGAATTTTTTCTTCTGTAAGTTAAAAATAGCTTATACACAATTTAAAAATAAAAATTTAGAAAAAATAACGAGAGAAGCTTTACAAATTAGTTTGTGTATAAGTTAAGTTTACCTTACGGAGAAATTCAATTTTTCTTCCTACTTTTTTTTTTCTATTAACAGTTTTATGAAGAAACTCATCAAAAGAGATGTATATGTATTGAAATAGAATTTGGCAAACGAGAAATGAAAGAAATAAGCAGGCTAACTGTACACGTTTGCAAGCGTGGAAGTGAATGCTAGCAATCTTTTTATCCCTATGTTTTATATAACAAAAAATAAAATAGAAACTGCTAAAATCTATGAAAATTCAATTCATATTGTGTTATAATGAAAGAGTCTTCCTGGAATAATAAAAGAATTATTTAATTTTTAGATGATACTTTTATGTTTATTGCTGACATATATGGAAAATTCTAATTAAGAGAGGAAGTTACTTCTCTTTAGAAGGTTGCATGAAATAAACAGCATCCAAAGTTGGTAAAGGTTGCCTTCTCCGAAAGAGGTCTTCCACCACTGCAATATGATATTAACAGATGATACTGTATCAATATTATAACCGAGAAATCACAGAACGGATGCTATTTTAAAGTGGGCTCAGTAAAATATAGAGGAAAAGCATACGATAAAATGAACAGAAAAATAAAACATCTAATGTAATGTTCAACATTCAAATCTAAAAGAGATTGACAAATGTACATTGCCAATTGGAGTGGAGAGGACTATGTATTGGAAAAAGACTAAGACTAACGATATTATGTGCAAAATGATAATATGACTTAATCGAATGAAAAATGTTGTGTCAAATGATTTTATATTTTGTACAAGTTCTGTTCTTCAATCAAAAGATGACACCCAGATGCTGTTCATTACATTATTAAATAACCTCTTCCAAATGTGTTGCAGAATTTTAAAAAAGAAATCCATTTGTAATCCTTAAGTTACAGAACTCGATGGTAAGGATACAACTTGGATGTAAATTTTGTCCTTTAACTCCTTAAACTAGCATACATTTGAGAAACACTCCTAATCTTTTTGAAATCGTTGGAAGAAAAAGAACAGCATTAATGATAAGTTTCTAACAAAACAAGTGATTTCACAATTGCTCCTTTAAATTTTACGCCCTTGGATAGAAAGTAAGTGGGCCCTTGGAGAAGACATACAGAAAAATACATAAAGTTAAAAGGCGATATCATTTCGAAGGGTTCTCACAGGAAATCTCTTGGTCCGTAATATCTGCCATTTTACACGAATGTGACATAACTTTCACAGTGACTTTATCCATTATGAGCACCTGTAAGAGTAAGAAAAAAGTGACCAAATGTATCCCTAGCTTGAATTAACTAAAAATGAGATGAGAAGATGTAAACGTGGTAAAATATCCACTTTAAACTCTGAAGACACACCTTCCATGCCTTCGAATCTGGTGACCTTGCCGATCTAAGCATTTCATATAATAACCCTATTAGCATCCAACGATGAAAAATGATTACGAAACATGTCACGAAAGTGAAGCCAGCACGGTACTTAATTAAATTTTGCTCTCTTATTTGATTTAAATACATAAAACAAGGAGAGAGCACAGTTACGATTCATATTTCATTGCACACAATTTTCTCTCCGTGGATTCGTTTTCATGATAATTGGACCCATCAAAGTTAAGGAAAAAAAAATCACAAATACAACATTTCTTTTTCCAATCATGACATTATTGTAGAATATACTACTAATAGCTTAATCGATGTAAAAAAAGTCATTCAATATTTGAATGTAAAACTTTACTTAGCCTATCTACATTCAGTTTATTTCATAAAACAACTTATTATTAAGTTTCAAAAGACCGACTTCCAATCCAAACAAAATGCAGATTGAGAGATACAAAATTTCCAGCGAGATTCACAGTAACGAAGTTCACATTTCTTTTCACACAACTTTCTACCAGACAAAACCACTGATTCATTTCCTAGATGATTGGACGAAAGAAAAGCTAGGGAACGAAAAATAAATAAAAATCACAAACACAACATATTCGTTAGATTCAAATGACACTCCGAAATTCAATTTCCAAACGAAAATGCATATTGCGAGATGTTTCGATGGTGAGCTCCGTTCAACAGCTAGAAAACGAAGCTTCGAAATCAAGTTTCCAGTCCTAAACCAAATACATTAAACGGAGAACGAAAGAGAAAGCGGAAAGGAAAAGAAAAATGCGAAAGGAAAAGGATCTTACGGTCACGGCTGATTTGGCGGAACGGCTTGTACTCCGATGCTCCGGAGGAGGTTTCGGAATCGGAAAACGACATGGTTGATTGGTTGCAGCAAGAGGTGGTGATTGGAGCTGCGAACGCAGATTTGCTTATCGGAAGCGGTTGAGAGAGAACCGTTGGAGTCGTTGAATGAGGCTGAGAAATTTGTTTCATATGTGAGAGGGAAGGAAGGAGCGTTGGACGTGTGACACTTGGAACTTGAGTTTCGGTTACGGTTTTGCGCTCTCAATCTCCATTCATGTCAAGGTGCCTCACAAAGTAGCATGCTCATTATGTTTAAAAATATTATTTCATTAATTCAATAACTAAATTCAATGTTATGGAATTAAAAAAAAATACGTAAATTAAATTACATATTAGCAATTAGATATTAAATAAAAAAAAGCTGGAAATAATACCATGAATCATAGAACAGTACTCTCTTTTTCTAATTTCATACCTAGGATTGCAACATAGATAATGAAAATTTAATAAATACTAACAATAATTTTAAAAAATTATTTTATTTCTTCATTTTATGAAAATAATGTATAAAATTTCTTTATCGATAAAAAATATCCTTTTTATTTCTATTTAGATATTCATTTAAGTAAAATAAAACTTTACGAGAGTTTCTTACAATTACTTAGAGATGTTCGCCGTTAAGCAACTAACAATATTTGTAAAAATTTTCCTCAATAAAATCTTAAAAAACTTATTTCTATAATTTTATTTACTTAAAAATTAATTTAATAATTATTAACTTAGTAGTTGATGGTGCTGTCAATCATAATAGTAATTAACTTAATAATTGATATTTATTACCATTTAAACCAAATAAAAAGAAATGATTGTTTAAAAATTGTCATTATAATGATTTAATAGTTTTTCTTTTAAAAAATAACATCAAGTGTAGTCAAATTAAAAAAATAATAATTTTAATTATATAATATTGTTATTTTTTTGCTACTAAATTTAAAAAACAATAAATTTTATTTTTTAGCAAAAGTTTCTTGTGTTAATCATGATGCTTGATGAACTCAAGCTTACCAAATTCTGATTTCTCACAAATCAAATCAAAGTCAGAATCTCAGGTAAGTACAAATAATATTTACTAGGTATTCCTACATACTGTTTTTTCAAAAATCAGATGTTTATACACATATCTGATCATCACTGAGACAAAAGAAAATGCAGATTTCTATTTCATTTCAGTTCATGAAGTGAAGGTTTCATTCAACTATTGGTTCAGGTTTAACAAAGAAACTCCTGGCTTCCTCATCAGTAACATCACTGTAAAGAAACCAAATAACAAATTATGATCCAATGAAGAAAAAAAATATACTTGTATGGATTGAACCATCATGAGAAAGGTGATAAGATAATACAAGAACCTGTCTACAGCTTCTGTTGTGGAGATCAAGGTGAGATCCTTAGAAGCAATATACTGACAGAAACTGTGAAGACTTTTCTCTTGACAGAAATAACATATATGTTTAAGGAAACCATTGAACTGTTTTGATTTCTTCACAAACGAAAAATTGTTAGTTCAACAAGTTAAAAATTCAAGGAGTGATCACAAATAAAGGGTTGAATAGTGAAAATCCTAGCCATCGTTTACTTGCATGAATAAGGTAGATGATTACCTGCTCAAGGATGCAACTCTTGCGAAGCAGAAGTAGATATTCCAATGCTTTAGGATAGTTATCACCTTTGTGGGGATCCTCCACCAGGTCAAAGATTTTACTTTTCATTTCATTGATTGCTTTCACAACCCAATCTGAACTATCTTTATCGAAAATCAAGGCTACAAAATCTTGGGCTGGAGTCAGATCCTCTATTTTCTCAACTTTAACAGATGCATTTTCAATGAGATTGGCAGGTTCAGCAGAAATGTTTTCTTTAACCTCTTCATCATTTGAAGAAGATCTCTTTCCTCCCAATAAACGCCTACACTTTTTCTGCAGCAAGACATTTGAAAGTAGATCATAATTGACATGGTTATTCAAAAGATCACAATTGATGTTCAAAGAATAAGAGCGAAGAACTCATTCTTATCTTACCATTGGATTTCCCTTAAGGTCAAAAGACCTGCAGAATGAGTTTATTACAGATTTGTTCTGTAGAAGCAGGTGAGTATCAAGCTCTGTAATTTTCTTGAGTGTGTCATCAACAGAAGGTACTGCCACATCTGGATTCTTTGATTTCAGCTCCAGGTAACGATAGAAGCGCTGAAAGGTTGAAGAAACATAATAGATTACCCTTTAAAGGGACGAGAGGGGATAGTTTATTAGATTAGAGATCAATGCAAAATTTTCCGGTGGGTGAATATGCTGATCAACTTTAAAAATAGGATTAAATATGTTTTTAGTCCCTAAATTTTGACGTAAAATTGGAATTCGTGTTTTATGTTAATACTTGTGTTGTTTACACCGTTTCACACAAGTTCCCTATTCAATGTTAACTAGAAACGCATTTGACACATAAAGAAAGTTTAACGTAATTGAGTTAAAATAATTATATCTATTTTTTTTAATTTTGAAGATCAAAATGTATCAAAGTTTCGGACTAGATGAATTTCAATTTTGTGTCAAAGTTCACTGACTAAAAAAATATTTAACCCTTAAAAGTATAAAAGATAACAAATATTAAGCATATTTCTTCATGTCTTAAAGCATCCAGCACTAACTCTAGCCAATAAGAAATGCCAAATGAAGATTCAGCTGAAAAAATAAAGATGGAACTATGAGTGAATAAAGGAAAAAATTGTTAACAAGTGGATTAAGCCTAACTCAACTCCACAAAACTCGTTAGTATGATAAGGTTTGCATCTATATTCTAAATTGACTTTATCTCTAGTCGATATGGACTTCCAACAGGAAGAAATGAGAATATAAACCAAAAGTATATGAATGGATAGAATACGTACCTCTGACACTGGATTTGGTGTAAAGTCAGGTAGCAAAACTTCCTGTTGCCCATGTGGTGCAAGATCAAGCTTTTTTATTAAGTTAGCTGCAGCTTTTAGCTGTTTTCCATTTGGCTGTCTTGAAGCTGGGAAATTAGAGAAAGAAGGGAATTGAAACTCTCGCACATCCTCAGCAAAAGGAAGTACATTGAAGTAAAATGAATCAGGCTGCACAGCATAATCAGAGAAGCAAGAAATAAACAAATATGAAGAGGAAAAACTGAAGTGAGAACAGATAAAATTATAAAAATACAACAGACACAAAAAGCTTACAATATGTTCTTTCTCTGACAAATTGGGTGTCAAGACCCCAATGGTAACTTTCTTTAGTCCCTTTGTCCACACACAGCGTAATATTGCCACCTTATCCATTTCCTTCATGGCTCGTGCAAGTGCAGAAACTGCAACCATGGCTCTTGTATTTCCACGTTCAGGTAGGAACACATATGCATCTTTCATGTAATGGTGTCTATGGTGCAATTTTCATATTCAGACATGAATATATGAGATAAGGAGTCAAGAAATCTCCATTATAAGTTCAAATCAGATATATTCTTCTGAAGCATGTACAATCTTACCTATATACATTAGAAGAATCAGTAAAACCAAAAAGCTTCACACCCTTTTCTGGTTTGAATTTAACAGCATCCCATTCGGCAGAGGATATGGGAACTATTTGAGGTCCATAGCCTTTGATTCTTTGATCAGGAGGGACAACTCTGTCAGGATCTTCAGAACTCTTGTACCCATAATCTATTTTGACTTCATGTGTAACACGTTTATAATTTGGAGGAGCCTTATCTGAATATCTCTTCACAATAGGAGATTTCTCTCGTCCTGATTTCTTGTATACCCATACCTGATTAACATTAACATTTTCAAGTAAGGAAAATACCTTTTACTAAGAAATGAAAATGCTCCTTTCAAAAGACAAATTGGATAAAAAATAGCCCACTTGCATGGAGCACCAACTTGCCAGATGAAGAAGAAAAAAACTGAAGACACAGTAAACAAGCAATCTGCAACTTTAAATTCTGTTCACAAATTCTGATATACATTGCTCCAAAAAAAAGTTATCTTTTTTATTCTAACATCAAATTAAAAGAAATATGATGTTAAATAGTAACTTGCACTTGATGGGTTCGTTCTAAGGTACATACATCGATCATGGTCTGGAAATTAAGTTCAGGTATATACACCGATCTCACCTTAATGCTGAGATTTGGAGTGAATTCAAGATCCCCTCTGAAAACTGTAACCAGATTTATATTTCTTGTTCTAAGAGCACCAAATAAAGAAACTGGATTCTCCACATACAACAATCTTGTTGATGTTTCCTTTGAAAAGATATTTAACAAGCGATCATTCTCCTCCATTACTCCCTTGTTTGCCTTTTGACTAAGCTTTCCTCTAAAAACAATACTTTCCATTTTCATACCACGTGCAGTCAGTTTTTTGGCAATGGTGGTAACTTGCTTCTCCTTTGTTCCTTCTAAAGCTTCTTTAATTGGACATTGTGCATTAGTAATAAGACAGAGACGTTTGTCTCTCTTTTTTGTTCGTCCAAATTTTCTTATCAACATATCCATGCCAACAATGATAGCATCAAGAACTAACATCAAAGTCAAGGTACGTGTGGAAAAGAGTGATGAAGTAAAATCTATGGCCGTAGGAAAGGATCAACTTTCTCTTGGAAATTTAAACATTCAATCTTAACAGCTTTTGCTACTCATTGCATCACTTGATTTTAGTTGCACAAACCTAATGCTTTTCAAGATAAACTTGTAATACCATTCATGCAAACAAATACTCATTAAGAAAGCAAGTAAATTGTACAATATAATGTAATCTGAAATACGATATCTCTGAGCTATTATCTGTTTTGGAGATTGAAACTTCTATCATGGTTTTGTCGTACTATTAGAAATACCATATTACCAAAACGATATGGTAATATTTTGACATGTTAAAAAAAAGTTAAAAAGTATAATTTAGCAGAACATAAAGCCAATGAATTTATGGATACAATCACCATCAGTTGTTCCTCGAGGCAGCTTTTGTAAAGCTTTAACAAAATCTCCATCCACAACTTTTGTGTTTCTCAAAATCACAACATGTTTATAGCCACCCACTTCCCTAGTAAGTGTATTATCGGTGTCTGAGAAAATGTCAGAATAAACACAGATGAGAGAAGCCCTTAATCAAATCAAATGACATAAAAGAAAACAAATAACAAAGTAGAAGGGATTTTTGGAGTGTCTCGTTGTAGCATGAAATGTAACATCTCAAACTCATAATACAATATTTTCCAATACAATACTTAAAATCATAGTAGTATTGTAAGATAATTTAAATATTTTACAATTTTGAAAATTCCTAATATATTACACATATAAACAAATATTTAATTAATAAAATAAAATATTTTAATTAAAATTTAATCTTTTAAAAAATAACTTTTTTAATATATATATATATATATATATATAACAATATATAAAGAGATATCCTATGTGTCCACATTTTATTTTTCTAATTTTAACCTTAATTATTATTTTAATAATTCATTATTTTATAAATAATTTATTTTTAATTATTTTTTTAAAACCTTCTTCTATTTCTAATCCTTATTTTGAAAACTATCTCTTCGATCAATCATGACAATTCAAAAAATACAGAAAATTTCACCGGTATATAGAATCCAGATACTTGATTGAGCTTTCCTTTTATATAATATTCTTCTAATATGCCTTCAAGTATGCTAATCTTTCCATATTAAATATAATTTCTTTTAAAAAAATTAAAAATAGTGACATGTACAAACACGGAAGCGTTAACTTAATCAATTGAAAATATCAAATTGAATTATTTAAAAAAAAATTAAAATACAAACTAATTCATGACCAAAAATATAATTAAATCTTTTAATTAAGAAATCTTAAAAAATAATTATGTTAGTATTTATACTTTTTAATTTACTAAAATATAATTAAATTAATAATCATGAAATATCTGTAAAAAAAGTGTTAAACTTAGTGTAGTTTACAGGGAAAAGTTTATTTAGAAAGGGAATGAAAACAACAAAAATAAAAGAAAAATATTTAATTAATAATTTGATTTTTATATTTAGTTTCTTTTATTCCTTTTAGTTTCTATATTTATTTTTGAGTAGATTGAGTCCTATTTTTTAATAGAAAAAAAAAATAATTGAATTCTTATTCTCCCAAAAAAAAATATCAATGTGACCATGTCTATTAAATTAGTGTTAATTCTATTTGACAAATCAGACACTTTCCAAACATCATTAATTTCCAAACGTAACTAAGATCAATTTAAGAGAAATAACCACGTTAACTCTATCTAAAAATATTTTAAAAAATGACAAGATTGATCCGAATTTTCAGTGCAAGCATACTCGGCAATCACATGACAATAAAATCAGCAATGCACGTAAAACACTAAATCAACACGATTCATTGTATTTGTATAGCAAAGATTAAAGAGAGCGAGAGTACCCTTAGTTCCAAATAACACTATTCCCACTTGATCATCTTTTCTAAATATCATCTGCAAATAAGCACAAAATCAGAACCAAATAACCTAGATTTTTTGCTAGATGTTAAGAAACAACATTGAAAAACATCTAAACCAAACACACAAGACTGAAATAACAAGAACATCACAAATGAAACTGTGAATAAGAAAGAGGGTGAGAATGATTAATACCTTCTTTTGTACAAGCAAGGAGCAGACTTTTTCAATTTCAGGAAGAACAGAATGCATGGATGGGCCAACGTCAAGCAGCAAAACCAAAGCTTCCTTTTTTTAGTATCATCGTCATCGAAGCAATACAAAGCAAATATAATGAATTTATACATTCAGATTAAGTAATGAAACTTAGAATAACAAAGGGAAAGACAAAAACATTCTAAATGGGATTTCCCTGGAAAATGAGTGATGTTGAAGTAAAACCACAAACCCAGAGAAGTGGAGAAAAAGGGTATGGAGAAATGAAGTAAAAAATGGAACCTTGTTTCGCCCATGGATGCAAAAGGAAAGAGCGGGAGATTGAGCTTGCAGAAGGAGGAAAGTTCTATGAATGCGACTTTGTGAATTCCCTCTTAGAAAGAGAAATTCCTCAACTGAATTTTTCTTATGAAAGTTGTTTTTGTAATAATTATTCCAAAATAAAACAATCTTTAATTAAGGATCTAAGTTAAAAAAAAAATTGTAGTGTTTTCATATTAAAAAGGTATTAAGGTGTAGATTTATTGAATTTATGATTTTTTTCTTGATTCAAGGAAATATATTAAAAATGTTACATCAGCTTAATTCACAGTATTTTATATATATATATATATATATATATATATATATATATATATATATAATCATCACCTAAATTAGTTTAATGATAATAAGGTTAAATTAGATTTAAATCTATGTAAATAAATCTCAAACAGAAAGTTCGGGTAAAGGGTGATGATAATAAACAATGCAAATGAACTAAAATAATCTTTTGATACTTGGATAACAATAATATGCAACACCTCGTTAGAAACAATAATACGATATGTCTTCTAATATAATTTTTTTCTGGTTTTATTTTTCTCGTTGCATGGCAATTTGAAACATCATTTACAAAAGTGGTGCAATTTTGCGGAAAATTTCAGCGGAGGTAAGTCATAGGATATTTGGACAACTTTGTCTCATAGAAGTTGCATGGAAGTGATACGATTTTAGTTAAGTAGAGTTGAAATAGTATCATATTATAATGATTTCAGTAGATTTGAGTGAAGTCGTGAGAGTCAAAGACGACTTTACTTAAGTTAAATTTGGTTAATAAGCAGAGTCGTGCCATTATAGTACGATATGAGTTTGAACTAAATTTTAAGGTTTTTAGTTGTTTTTAATATGTTATTGGATAGTCGAAGTTAGGTAATGGAAATATCTTGAATTTTGGTTATCATATATTTGGACAAGGCACATGGCAAATTGTTGTTCATTTTTTCTTATTAGAGCATAAATATCCTCCAGATATTAGTGATCAGCTCGTAACATGTATTCAATCTTCGTCCCTTGTTCCACGAACCATTTTTTGGTTCTTTAAAAAAAATTAACAAGAGCACAAATTGGCAATGATTTTGCTCCCTTCAAAATGGAGTTCATACATTTGACTAAATTTGTTATCATGTGGTTGTATATTTTCCCCCATCATAAGCCTGAGTCCACTTTTTCAATAGTAGTTGATTTATCCAAGAAGTTTCTTGTTGAAATTTGGCTCTCATAGCAGATATCTTTGCTTGAAGTCTAGGTTGTTTCATTTCATAACCTATGACATTTTCATCATTAGAATTAGGTAATAAAAAATAGTGTTTATTGTATTTAAAAATTGCAATATAACTAATATACATACCCATGTTTAGTGGTTGTGTCTTCACTTCCGCATTTTTGAACAGATTGTTGAAATTAAAGGCAACATGGCGAATGCAATAAACATATGTGAGTCCATTTCCTTCCCAACTAAATTCCGGAGATTGTAGTGCTGAGAGTATAGTTGTGCCTCTATCAGTGATCAAGCATAGATTTAGTTGTGGTGTCACATATTCTCGCAACAGTTGGAATAACCAAATCATGGCTTCCTTTGTTTCTCCTTCCACAATAGCAAATGCTAATGGAAAGATGTTGTGGTTGCCATCTTGACCAATTGTTGTTAACAATGTACCATTGTATCTTCTAGTCAAAAAAGTGCCATCAACTTGCATTATTAGCTTGCAATACTTGAATCCCTCAATACAAGGTTTGAAGGACCAAGAAACCCTTTGTAAGATGTATATTGACATGTCTTGTACATCACCAACAATATAAGGATGAGTCACATATTTCACAATTGTGCCTGGATTGCTATTTTGCATAGCTTTGAACCTCCGAGGAAGATGATTATATGATTCTTCCCAGTCACTGAATTCCATGGCAAGTGCCTTTTGCTTCGCATGCCAGGCTCTTTTATATGACACAGTATATTCAATGTGATTTTTTATTTCAGCAATCAAAGTAGCAATTTGGGCAAAGTTCAAATTAATGTGATCGTTAGAAATATATGTTGACAAACATGTATGTGTTGCCTCTATTTTTTTTTTATTTCCCATTGTCTCTATATTTTGCTGAAAGAAGCTTGGATTCTAAATCGGTAATCAATTCCATAACTCGTGCAACGCACAACATATCTGTCTAGTTTAGATTCAACCACCACAAACTTAAAGCCTTGATCAATATGGAATTGTTTTATAGCATTAAGGGTTGACTCTTTTGTACTAAAACATGTTCCCTTTGAATGTTGGAGTTGAATATTTTGAGCAGCCTTACTAAATGACACCCCCTGTTGGGTATATGATGTGGGGACCAAGTCTTCCTCTTCGTCAAATTCGACATTGGAATCATTTGAACTAGGATCATTCAATATGTCTCTTATTATTGGTTCAATTTTAAAAGTAATTGAAGGGTCACCTACGTTTCAATCATCCATTTGTCATAATAAAAGTAAACATTGAGATAATACATGCAATACATGGTCAATCAATGTTAGATAACGAAATGGATGGAGAAATGGTTTATAAGACTTGTGTTTCAATTGCTATTCGAAACGGTAGAAGAATATGGTTCAACACTAGTATTTTTTGTTCCCACACTAATAAGAATATGGTTCAATAACATTGAGTTGGTAATGACATAGTCTGGTAGATATATGATACTATGGTCTGCTTTAAGAGTGGTCAAGTTTGAAAACTTTGTATTAATGGTGCAACTACATAACAACCATTTCTCATTGTTGAAAATTCAAATGTTTTGAAGTTGTATTATATAACGTCAATGTTTTTCATTAATAAACTGAAGTTGTTTAAAATTGAAACAACTTTGTAGTTGACGGAAGGTGAAGTCTTGGCATGTTAGGACGGATTCATCATCAAGAAAGTCTTTGCAAATTGGGACAACTTCTTCATGAAGTGGGGAATCTACCCATTATGACACGACTTATGCTTTTGTAAGTAAGACAAAATGACGCTGGACACTTGTGATGAACATCTGAAGTTTTGGGGTTCACCTCCGCAACACATAATCATATTGAGTGTCTTGTTGATCGTGTATTGCTACAAAAAAACGTGTATCACAACGGAAAATAAAGTGTGTTGCAATGCCAGAGATTCTTTCCATATACTAGGCTTTGCACACACATGATTAGTAACAATGGGTGACTAGTGGGTGAACTATTCATGCAAGTATCAATGCAGGCTGTGAATTATATTTAAAAAGGCACGTCAACACAATGATTGGTGCTCATAGACCACTTGTTTTGAGAATGCTCATAGACCACTTGTTTTGAGAGTGTTCAAGTCACATAACGCATTGTGATTCCCTCTTGGTTATAACTACCTCTTCTAAGGTAAAGCTTTCATAGTTTGTTACCTCTGGGTTATTAGTATTTAATAGTTTGTTACATTACATTTAGATATTAATATTTTAGTTTAATTAGTCGGATAATACTCATTTTCATTCAGATGTATCAGTTTGGTACCCGGTTTTAAAAAGGTAGCAATTGAGTCACAACTTTTGAAAAAATGTCTCAATTAGGTTCTTTTCAGAAAAAATTATTAATGTCGTTAACTTTATTCATGACTTTTACCACTAAATTTTAATATAAATATCAATACTTAATTTTGCAAGTCATTTTAAATATCAATATTGTTAGTGACATTAATAATTTTTTTAAAAGGACCTAATTGAGACATTTTTTCAAAATTTGAAACTCAATTGACACATTTTTAAAAGCATGTATCAAATTGACACATCCGAATGAAAGTGGGTATCATCCGGCTAATTAAACCTAATATTTTATACATGTTAGAATAAAAAAATATATTTTTTGTAATAATATGTGTATGCATCAATTGTTGGAGCGTACATCCATTAATATGTAATACTTTTAAAGTTGAATGGTATTGATCCACAAGTGGGTGACATTTAAAATAAAGTTTGATTTAACACTTTACATTATAGATGCATAACTGTAAATAGTATTGATTATATGTAGGTCTTCATAAAAGCGATGACTCATAATGTTAGATTCTCTTGTGATAAGTTTGTATTACAATTGCAAGAGAGATATGTTACTAATGCAGATTGAAAGGTCATGATAGACTATTATGTCCAAGAAAACACTATATTTGGACAACGAACCATGTTATCTGAATTGATCCACGAGTGAAGACAATGATGGATGTTGCTGGATTTGGGCAGTTATTGCCATTTTGTAACATGAACATCAATTGTCACTTAATAACTACATTAAAGGAGAGGTGAAGGACATAGACGCATACATTTCATCTTTCGCACAAAGAGACCACAATTACATTAGAAGATGTTGTCGTTCAGTTGGGTCTTCCTATTAATGGTGAACCTATTATTGGTGAAACATCACTTGAAGACTTGATACCACGAGTGGGAAAACTACTAGGGTTCATACCCCCCAGATTCTCTTAAAGGAAACTTAATAAAAATTTCTTGACTAAACAACATGTTCTAGGAACTACCACATGATGCAACCGAGATAATGTTGTTGCTCAACATGCAAGGGCTCATATTTTTTGCAATAATTGGAAATCTATTGATACTTGATACATCAGGTGCTAGAATCTATATGATGTATCTACTACTATTGGGTGATCTACACTCAGTTCGTAATTATAGTTAGGGATCAACTGTCTTGGCGTCTTTGTATTATGCCTTAGGTCATATATTAACTAGGAAAACATTGGTGGTTGCATGCTTCTACTACAATGTTGGGCATGAGAACAAATTACATGTATTGCTTCTATTGAGCCATTAACTCCCAAACAAATTGTTGCAGGTGATGGTTTCCCACTTGAAAAAAGGCACATTTCTATTCCTTAATCATGCAACGAATAATTTATACATTTTTCTTCCAATTACACGCAAGTTTTTGTTTTACAAAGGTGATATTGTGCTCCAAATCAAAGGCATTATGCCCTTACCAAGATCGTTCCCTTAGTAAGGAAAATCTTGGACTAACTGAACACTAAACAGGTGAACTGTGATTCTTGTACAAAGTTTGTATGTATGGTTAACAAACAATTTCCACCGCTATTGACATGTACTCTTTATAGTTCTTATGGACTCCATACTCCAAGGATGACGTCGTTGTACTGATTGATATTGAGGTTTCTCCAGTTTGTCGAGTAGTAGTCCCTTTTATTTGTTTTGCCACTATGGAATTTCATCAGGTTGATCGGTTCATGTGACAATTTCGATTTTGCCAAAATTTTCCAACTAACCCTTTGAATTTGGATCAGCTTCACATAAAAGATATGAAAGGTAGAACATAAAGAATGTGGAATGATCGTTATTATCGTTTAATTGAAGATATTAATTTCACTGGTAATGGCCATTTACATGACACAACAACATACATGCAGTGGTACATCAACCATGTTATTTGTTACATTTTGCCTCTATAATCATCCTCTGATGACGATGTAAGTCACTTGTCTTTAACAAGTTATTTGAGATTTCTTTTCATGTGAACTATACATTTCCCTTTTATATTACAGTATGACACACCACAAGAGTCTACCCAACCTCCATCAAACACTCCTTATCAATATGTTGGGTCTTCTTCGTACGTTCAACAACCTTAGTACCAGTCACTTGGTCAGACTAGTTTTCAACCACTGTCTTTTCCACTATACTTGGATGTGTCACAACCAATGTTTTCAAATGCTCCATTGTAGCAAGTTCTATACACATACAACATGTTTCCTCAACAAGCAGATACTTTCTCTAGTCCTTCACAAAATGTATTTGCAACTTCTTCGTCAACACCTCTGTCAGCAGATACTTTCTCTGGTCCTTCACAAAATGTATTTGCAACTTCTTCGTCAACACCTCTGTCAGCATATCCCACATCCTTTTAGTAATATTATCGGCCTACAATGTCGCCACAAATGTCGGAAGATGTCAACCAAACACAACAAGATGAAGACATTGATGACAATAATCTAGTTCAGACCCCTCAAATAAGACCTAGACGACATCGATGAAGATCTCTTTGTGGCACGTGCTCTCATAGATAACTTTCACGCCCTATTGAGATGAACAAAATCATCATGAACATTTTTAAATACTTATATGCTTTATTATTTAACAAATTAATATCACTAAAAAATTATTACTTTTACTCAGCCTACAAATCCCTTAACGTGCATTAATCACTAAAAAAATGCATTAACCGAAGTCGTTCAAATATAATACGACTTCTTCATTACGAATCTAATGCTGAAGTTGTCCAAATATGACACAACTTTTTCATTACGAATCTAATACTGAAGTCGTGTCATATTGAAACGACTTGCTTAGACAGATGATTAACTCAATTAAAGTCGTATCTACTTAGCACAACTTCACATCAACAAGAAAGTCTTACCATTTTGGCACGACTTCAAATCATTTTAACACAAGTCGTCTTATATTGACGCAATTTCTTCATTGTGAAATTGTACCATTATCCCATGACTTCTCGTTTGTTGAAATATTTAAAATTTCCGTACTACTTTAGTAATTACAAAAGTAAATTGCATTAGGAAAAAACCGATTTTTTCTTCTGCTTCTTTTATTAATCTTGATTTTCATTTGTGTACCTTAAAACCAATTAATTAGTCTTTACAATTAAGAAATGTATACTTTAATTTTTTATGTTTTTGATCAGAGTAAAAAACTATCATGTAAAAGAAAAAATGACAGCTACATTAAAAAATTATTAGTTTATAAAAGTTATTAATAACGATGATTTATTTTATTTATTCATATAATTAACATAATTATAATATTAATTTTCAATTTTAATAAAAAATATTGATTCGTTTCAAAAAATTTAATAAAAAATATTAAATTATATCAACTTTTAAAAAATTAAGATGAAATTAATTAAACAAAGTATTCATAAATATAGATTTAAGTATAAAATAAAATTAAAACTATACATTTTAAAAAATTAATCTGAATTCATCAATTTAAATCAAGTCTAAAAAAAAGTCGAAGAATCAAAAGCCTCTTTTTTTCTTGATTAAACATTCAAATATATTTTTTCTTAATATCCAAATCACAAAAAAAAAAAAAAAATTGGTGCTGAGAGGAAGATTCCCACCGTCCACCTTCCCTTATTCATCATATGATTCACATCTTCTCTAATATTTTAAGTGTCACGTTCTTCAATTTCGGATCATAAGT
>Ga0214545_1008360_pt1 | contig 16559 bp, 12 predicted proteins | sample CNSS4metaG_FD_160064 | JGI IMG/M metagenome (GOLD analysis project Ga0214545, IMG submission 160064) | Root nodule microbial communities from cowpea collected in UCLA plant growth center, Los Angeles, California, USA - CNSS4 | ecosystem: Host-associated > Plants > Roots > Nodule | place: USA... | reverse complement strand
TACTCCTAAGCATATTGTTGATGATGTGCAGGTTAATAAGCCATGGACTCAATGGAATGAGGAAGAAAGGAGGAGAGCCCATTATGATTGCAATGCAAAGAATATCCTTACTTCATCTCTCAAGATGGATGAGTTTTTTTGTGTTTCACAATGCAAGAGTGCCAAGGAAATGTGGGAGGTTCTTGAAGTGACTCATGAAGGAACCAATGATGTTAAGAGAGCAAGAAAGCATGCATTGATTCAAGAGTATGAGCTATTCAAGATGAAACAAGGAGAATCCATAGTAGATGTGCAAAAGAGATTCACTCACATAGTCAACCATCTCATAGGTTTGGGTAAGGAATTTGACAAGGAAGAGTTAAACATCAAGGTGCTAAAGTGTCTTGATAGATCTTGGTAACCAAAGGTCACGACCATCTCAAAAACAAGAGATCTATCCACTTTGACTACAACTGCATTGTTTGGTAAGCTTATGGAGCATGAGATTGAGATGCAAAGGCTTAATGAGCTTGAGTCAAGTGAGAAAAAGGTCAAGAACATAGCCTTGAAGACTAACACCAAGAAAAATGAGGAACTCGAGGATAAGGTGGCTGAATCAAGTGAAAGTGAGAACTTGAATCTCTTTGTCAAGAGGTTTGGTAAGTATCTTAAAAGGAAAGGAATCAAAGGTAATCCCAAAAGGTATACTTCCAAACACAATGAATCAAACTCTTCCAACTTTACATGTTATAACTGTGGAAAACAAGGACATATCAAAATTGAATGTCCAAATGTTAACAAAGAAAAGGAGAAGAGTGTTAATAGGAAAAAGGAGAATAAACCAAAGGAGAAACGTGTATACATTGCATGGGAGGACAGTGATGATTCAACAAGTAGCTCCTCACAAGATAAGAGTGAAGAAGCCAACTTGTGTCTAATGGCTGGTTATGAGTTGCTAATTAATTAAATAAAAATAAAAGATTTTAGCAACCGACAGATAAAGCCCAAAGTCCAGTTGAAGCATATATAAAGAGACTTAAGGGAGCAGAAGCGAAACAACTTACAACGGACAACTTAGAACTCTCTAGTTTTGGCAGATACCATCATCCATCACATCTCTCATTCTCTCTTTTCTTTTTATATTTCTTTCATTCATATCATCATCTATTCCATCAAAGCCATGGAGGGCTTAGCTTTTAGAGTTGATTCCACTATAATTTCTTAACTGGATTCTGAGGTTAGATGAATTTATTATACATTTGTTATTTTGATTATTATTGTGGTTTTTGTTTATCTATGTCCTTTGCTTCTTAATTGAATAGAAAATAATGATTTTAAATCTACATGCATGCTAATCATATGAGTTAAAAAGTTTTTAAATTCAATTGAGACTTTACTTTGATTTTATTTAGAAACTTTCATTTGATTAAATAATTTTTTGCCAATAATTGAGACTCTACTTTGATTAGAAGTAATTACTTTAACTAAAATTAGTCAAGACTTTACTTTGATTAATTAAGTTTTCTATTTGGTGAAGAAACAAAGGAATAGACATGATTAGACATAGTAAAATTTAATTGAGACTGTACTTTGGTTGAATTTATTATGGATAATCTAAAAATTCTCACTTTTAATTGAGACTGTACTTTGATTAAAAGTGAGAATGCCAACAAATGAATTGAGACTTTACATTGATTGATTTGTAAATCAACAACAATAATTAATTTAACAATAATCTCTAGATAACCGATGAAGAATCCTATTTTTGAAAAAGCAGTGGAATTGACCTATTTACTATTATTGTGTTTACGATCTTTTATTTGCATGTCATTCATTCTTTGCGTATCAAAACCCCTATATTTTTATTGTTACTAGTTTTAATTGCATTTTTCTAAGAATCAAATATTTGAGATCAATTCCGTATTCGTTGTGAGATGACTCGGGGTTATCTTAACCCTAACTATTTAGTTCACTACTAACTTGGCAATACTGAAGTTGCTAAAGTTAAGTAGTGGTAATTTGATCACCTAACGACAGCGATATCAGTGGTAATTTCTTAACCTTCACAATCACAAAATTGATGTATCACACCATGTTATTTTTTATGAATCACACTTTCCCTATCAACATATTTCTTCATCTATTCCTGACACATATTCTCTTTCTTTGCCTATTCCCACCAATTACTCCAATGACTATCACCCTTTTGATACTACTACTACTATCACCAACATTCCTGCACCCATTTTTACAATATCTAACGCCACCGCTACTACTGAACTTCTTGATTCTTCTGCCGAATCCACTACCGAGGTAATTGATATATCCCCCACTCATACTGATGTTGCTACATCTCTCTACGATAATGTTACCTCTGATATTGTGTCTCCTACACCGCTTCGGTGCTCCACACATCCCAAAAAGGTCCCATCTTACCTTCATGATTTTCAAACTCATAACCTTACCCGATATCCTATTTCTAGCTACGTTAATTATGCTAAACTGTCCCCCTCTTTTCAACATGTTGTTTTCTCAATCAATTTTGTTCTCAAACCTCGCACTTATGCCCAAGCCTGTAAGGGCCCTCATTGGCTCAAGGCCATGGTGATGAACTCGAAGCTTTGCAAACCAACAACACTTGGACCATTATTACCCTTCCCCCAGGAAAATCTGCTATTGGATGTCGCTGGGTCTATAAAGTTAAGCATAAATCTGATGGGTCAATTGAAAGTTTCAAAGCCAGACTAGTGACTAAGGGATTCAATCAGCTTGAAGGACTCGACTTCACGAATACATTCGCTCCTGTCGCCAAACTCACTACAGCTTTGAAAGACCATTAATGTGAACAAAAATGTGGGGCAATGGAGAGAAGTTTTGGGAAGCCTTTGGTAACCTAGGGAGAAGAAAGACTTGAAAAGTTCCTTACAGTCTTTTGAAATAACTTCTTGGTGTTCGAAATGGAACTTGGCAACATTAATACCTTCTGATGCAGATATGGAACACAAAGTTATATGTGAGAATATGTAAATGTATCTCTTTTTAGGTGATGATCTTAGTGAAGATTTCTCTATAAAGTTGACACAAGGAGAGGAACCATTAAAAAGACTCTCTCTTGTGTTGGGAAATGAAAGGAGATGGTGTTTGTTGACATAAGGAGAGCACCCCTATCTCCATCAGACAACACAACAAACCACAATCATTCATAGCATTAACTAGAAACAAAGAGACATGGCTAAATGGGGTGGTTTTAGAGTTTCTTCCATTACACAAATGGGAGAAAGAAGATGTTGCCACGAATGGAAGAAGATGGAGCGAGAAACCCTATATGTGATGACGTTGACGACGATTGTTATGGTGGCTGATAACATTGTCATTGACGTGATCAAATTAATACTACTAAACTATAGCAACTTCAGTATTGCTAAGATAGTAGTCAAGAAAATAGAAAGAGTAAAGTAACCCTAAGTCATCTCCCAACGAACACGGAATTGATTTTTAACAAATTAGTTCTTATAAAACTATAGAAAAGAGTTAGTTAAATAAAATAATAAAAATATTGGAGGATTAAGATAACAAAGAAAGAAATAGAAAAGATAAAAAGAGATAAAGACAATAGTAAAGAAAATAGATTGATTCCATTGCTTTTTCAAAATAGATTCATCATCGGTTATCTAAAGATTATTGCTCAATTAATTATTGTTGTAGATTTGCAAATTAATCAATGTAAAGTCTCAATTAATTTATTGGCGTTCTCACTTTTAACCAAAGTACAGTCTCAATTAAAAGTGAGAACTTTTAGATTATCCACAGTAAATTCAGCCGAAGTACAGTCGCAATCAAATTTACTATGCCTAATCATGTCTATTCTTTTATCTCCTCACCAAATAAAAAGCTTAATTAATCAAAGTAAAGTCTCAATTATTGTAGTTAGAGTAAATACCTTTAACCAAAGTAAAGTCTCAATTATTGGTAAAAACTCATTTAATCATATGAAAGTTTCTAAATAAAATCAAAGTAAAGTCTCAATTCAATTTAAAAACCCTTGGACTAATATGACCAACATGCATATAGATTTAAAATCATTACTTCTTACGTGATTCAAAGATAAAAGACATAGATGAATGAAAACCTCAACAATAATAAAAAGAACAAAGAAATTAATTGATCTGACCTCAGAATCCAATTAAGAAATTACAATGGAATCAACCCAAGAAGTTTAGAACTCAATGAATGCAAAATAAAGAGAGAAGGATAGAGAGAAGAAAAGAGAGAGAAAGAAATTAGGTCCCCCTAAGGGTTCCTCAATTCCGACGTGCCGAGCTTGTTTTTTCTGCTTCTCCCTTGGTCTCTTTATATAAGAATTGGACTGGCCTTTTGTGTTGCTAAAATCTCTCAAATATCTTTTAAAATAAAAATAAAGATAAATATTCAAAGATATTTAGAGAGATATAGACTATTTGACAAATATAGTTGATTAATAATTTATGATATAATTAAATAAATTAATTATTTAAAGATATCTGATAAATTAACACCAAATAATATTTGCATGAATTTTCTCAATAAGCCATTTTTAATCCTATAGTCCAAATTTTGAAGAGACATCCAAAAATATCAATATTTGCAGTTAAACCCCTCTCCTTTGACCAGTCCTTGACTTTTGACCAGATTTGACTAGCTTTGCTACTCCATTGATAAGTTAACCAGTTTGACTGTGCAATCAGAGGATGACACGTGGCAGAGTGCACTTTCTCTAAACTAGGGTTTCTGTAGGTGCAATGGAGCCTGCGGCTGTTGCTGTTGCGTGAATGGTTCGTGTTTTCTGGCTGCTGCGGTGGATGGAGGCTCACGGTGGCGTAGAAGGCGCTGCAATGGATGCAGCTTGGTGGCTCACGTTTCAGGTTGCTGCCATGGAGGCTGCAGGTGCGAATAGGTCCAGAGAGGAAGGAGGAAGGTGTGGTGGCGCGCTTCTTCTGCAATGGCTGCCGACGTTGCTGTTTGCGTTGCAGGTCGCGCAGATCTGTGGTGGACGAGACCCGATGTTGCAGTTCGATGCGGTGGAACGGTGTAGAAATGCTGGTGCAGATGCGTGAATCTTGTTTGCTCTCGCTACTCGCTGTGGAGACTCACTGGTCACGGTGGTGGCTGTGCAAAGATGGCTCGCTGTCACGGTGGATCTGTTGCAGTGCAGTTCGCGTTTTCCGATCTGTGGAGCATGAATCTGGTGCAGGTTCGTGAACGGTGAGCTATGCTGTGATAGAGTTCTGCACTGGTTTTGTGAAGATGATGGTTGCTCGTGGTCTGCATCCGCTACAGGTTTCACAGTGATGTTGGCAGAGATGAAGATTGATAGTGGTGATGGCGTCGCTGGTTCACGAGCTTGGTGTAGTGCAGTGCGAGGTCCGTCAATGGCACAGTTGCGGCGTAGATCTGTTCGTAGGTGGTGCTGCCATACTTGTATGTTGCAGGTGCGTGGAGAGAAGATGGTGGTTGCTGTAACTGTTCCGTTTGCGTGCTTCCGCTGCAGAGATGATGGAGACGAAACTGTGGTGGTCGGAGGTTTGACGGCGAGATTGGCGGTGGCAGATCTGTGGTGGCTGCCGGCATGGTGGCAGCTAGGGTTTGAGGAGAAATTAGGGTTTCTGTTTTGGAAGATGGTGACGTGGCAAGCTCTCATTGGTCAATTTGGTGAGTGGAGGATTATGACACGTGTCACCATGTGGTTGGACAGATTTAGAAGGTGAGGATTGCCACATGACATAATCTGGTTGAGATAGGTTTAAGTGATAGGAGGAGTGCAACTTAGTAGAAATTGGGGGTGCAAAATAGGTTTTTTAGTGGTCCACTTGACATACGGTAGTGTGTAAAATAAAAACTGGGGTGCAAAGGTGATTTTTCCAGAACTTTCTAATTTCAAGGTGTTTTGTAACTTCAATCAATTTATTTTTTCCACCTTAAATGAGCTTAATCTTAACTTTAGCTACATCAACAAACGTTAAAATATCCAAAAAATAATTTATGCAACTAAAAATCACTTTTTAAGACATTTTTATCACACAAGTTCAAATAGCCTAATTATCATAATTGTCAATTAAATCACTCTTTAAGCATACAAATTCAATTAAATACCTAGAATTAAACATTAAATGAGGGCAAAAATACGCACTCATCAGTGCCGCTGACAATGCCTAACCACCACGAGACGTTTCCAACAATGGTTTTGGATGAATGGAGATGAAGGCACGACAACCAGCTCTTGGCTAGCGAGACTGGTTCGAATGAGGGAGAAAGAACCCCTTTGCTTCACTGCCCTAATGTGAAAGAAGAGGAAGAGTAAATAGAGACTGGCACTCCATTTGCCATGTAAAATAAAAAACTAATGTTAGTTAAAAAGGATTAATTCTAGGAATTTTGAAAGGACATGGATCTAACTGATCAAAGTTTGGAGGAGGGACTAAAACCAAAATCGTTCAATAGTTTAAGGAAAAAAACATAGTTAACCCTAAAATAAATTTTAGTTATTGAAATAAAAAAATTATAATTAATATTGTGTAAATAATATTATATGTAATTATTTAAATTTGAAAAAGTAGTTACTAAATTGATAAAAGAGTAAATAATTATTGTATAATTAGTAATTGTTTGAATTCAAAAAGTAATTACTAAAATGATAAAATTGAAAAATATGTTTTTAGTATAAATAATTATTTAAATTTAAAAAAGTAGTAATCAAGAAAGTAAAATTAAAAAAATAAAAAAGATACTAAAAAGATATATCTTCTCTAAATATAGTTATAGATTCAGCAATGCATGAAAGTCTTTTATACCAGTTAAAAAATGTATTTTTATATTGGTTCATATGAGTTTCAACTTTCTATATCGGTTTCATCACAAGTAAAAATAGTCACTTTTTTATACCATTTCTAAAACTGGTATTGAAAGTTTACTCGGGAAGGAAAAGTTTTGTAATAAAAAGTAACTTACTATACCAGATTAAAACATTTTATAATATTGTGCTATAAAATGTATTTTCTACATTAGTGATTATATCTAATCAACACCAATAAAATTATATTTTTATTTAAAATATAAAATAATTTAATAAGAATTAAATAAAAAATTAGAAGTATTATCTTTTATTAAGTGTTAAGTATGTATAACAGAAATTAATGAGTGTACGTACACAATTTTTCTATTTGATAAAAAGAGTTGTTTATTTCTTTGTATCTCTTTCTTCATCTTACATCCCATAAAACTTATAAACTCTAAATTATTCTTTATTAAAAATATAATAAAAAGATAAAAATTATCCTTTCACCTCTTTTCTAATAATTTAAAAATATATTTCAAGTTATACATTTTGAAATATATTCAAAGAGTACATTTCACTACTAAAAAAACTCATATTTTTTTGTTATTTTTGTTTTAAAAAGTTTTTCGTAGGAAACACTTACAAATTTTGTTATAAAAAAATTGCAAGAAATTCCTAACAACTTTTTTTGCAAAATATTTTGTATAAAACACTTTTTGCAAAAGATTTTGTATGAAATACTTGTGAATTATATAATTTTGTAGGAAATAATTAGTCATAAAGGAATTACCTACCAATTAAAATTTTTACAAAAGATAGCAAAAAAAAATATTTTCTTGTAAAATATTTTAACAAATTTGCAAGAAAAATTTCATATAATATCAAAAATTCTAATAGTGTTTTAAAATATATTTTCTGATTTGGAAAAATATTTTGATTACACAATCAAGAGTATAAACTAAAAATAATACATTACAAAGTGACTATTTTACATTATAAAATAATGATTTTTAGTGTAAGTTAAGTCGACTATTTAATGGTAGCTTTAACTATCATTATTTTAATTTTCTTTCGTTAACTCACTGATATAGAATTTGACGTCACACAAGTATCATAGCATCAATTAAATATAATTACTAAAATAATCACCATTAAAATTATTAGAGTCGGTGATAATTGCTTATAAATTAATTTAAAAAAATTAAAATACAAAATTTAACGACAATTACAGCCTCCAAGAAAACCATAACTTTTTTCTTTTTTAATTAGCCAATACTTAGTGGTGGTTTAACCACCTCTAAATTATTTTTAAAAATATTTCATGTAGTGCTCAGTGGAGGTTATAAGTGTCGGGAAAATCACTAAGTTTTTTAAAACATGAATTTAACATTTATAGTAAGGGTTGTAACGGTTACCAAAATTACAAATTTTCTAAAATATAAAAAAAGGATAGAGATTTTTACCAAAATGGAACTAGAAAAAAAAAATATGTAGAAGAAAATAAAGTAAACATATTTTTAATTTCAAGTTATATCTGTTACTCTTAGATGCATCACAATAATAGTTTGCAATTTCTAATTTCTAAAACAGTGAAGAAATCTTTTGAAATGTTGATAAACATGGAATACCAATCATTTTAATTGTAGTTCTGGGTTCATTACAAGACAAATAAAACTAATGTCGTGGTGATTATTTATGTAATAAAAAGTTTGATATCATAGTTAAAATCATTGTCATAAACCGTTTTTTTATAGCACACACGTGTAGTCCCTAATTGTAGTTCTTTAATAACAGAAGGGTCATTGTTACTACAACGAAGTATGTAGCAGAAGAATTGAATCATAGCATAGTGTTAGAATATATTTACATTATAGTTTTTCTCTTTATTATATCTTTTGTCATATGTATAACAATACGCAGATTCTAGAAATAGTTTGTTAGCAGTATGTCATTAGTGGTATTGACTCACCACCTAGACTCTATATAATATTGTATTGGACTCCCTATTCACATCAAGAAATATATCAAATATTTAGCAGATACTATATTTCTCTATTTCTAACATGGTATACAAAGTCTGGAAATTCTTTTTCATGGTTGACGTTCCTAATCCCTCAACTACTCCCTCTTTGGTACTGTTTGCTTACTTTGTATCATGGTGAATTCTAATATTCCTCCTCAATACACCTCACTTTTTGATTGTGACCTAAGAAAAGAGAATCTCAATTATACTCTATGGGAAAAACAAGACCAACTTCTTCTCTCATGGTTGCAATCCTCTCTATTTGCTTTGTTTCTTCCTTGTGTCCTTGGGTGCAAGCATTTTTTTTAGACTTGGGACAACATTTCACTCGCATTTTCACACTCAAACCAAAGCCAAGCACGACAACTGCGTACTAAACTTTGCAACATGAAGAAAAGAGATCATTTCGTTACTGACTTCTTACTTCGTCTTCAAATGATAGTTCATTCTTTTCAATCAATTGGTGATCTTGTCTCTGACACTGAACAACTCGACATGCTCATTAAAGGTCTCCCTGCTAAATATGAATCCTTCATCTCTTTGCTCAATAGCAAGCCTGAACTATTTTCTTTTATCGAAATCGAGTCTTTACTCGTTGCTTAATAGGCTTGAATCGAGAGGTTCAAGCAGACTACATAATTTTTCTCTTAATTTCACTCAAGCCAATTCACAAACATCTTCTAGTCCGAATGGTCAAGTAGCTCTCACTCATTATGCATCCTATAACAATCACTTTGCTTGCATGCTCCATATTTTCATCAACCTAGACCTTCTCATGCTCAGTTTCAGTCACGCCCACCACCACATTATGGCTAACCACAATTTCATCTAACAGTAGTAGGGCACACTTCAACTCCAATTTGGGCCAATAGTTCTACCCTTGTTCAATAGTCTCAAAACTGGTTGATTGACTCTAGCGCTTTACATCATATTATAATTTATCCTCAAAATTTGATGGAAATTGTTCCTACTCAAACAGACGCCAATGTGTTTCTAAGGAATGGACAAGGTTTACATGTATATCTCTCTGGTTTTGCTATGTTTTCATCTAGCCCAAATCCCCGTGTCCCACTTTATCTGAAAAACTTATTACATGTTCCTTCTATTAATAAAAACTTGGTTAGTGTTAGCAAATTTGCTAGTGATAATTATTTTGAGTTTTACCCCTCTATTTATTCTGTCAAGTCACAAGTTGACAACTCTGTTATTCTCACGGGCTATCTAGGATTCGATGGTTTATACATATTTCCTTTGCTTCTGCTACATTTTGTTTCTAACTCATCTCACTATCATTTGTCATGACACTCCTCAGTTGATGCCTTTAGTGATCCTTCGTCATCTTCACCTACATCATCAACCAATTCTTTTTAATATAATAACCATCCTATACAAGGAAAAGAACTTTGTACTTCATCCTTTTTTTCCCATCTCAAGAGGTTGAGGATCAAGTACAAATGAAAATTAAAAGGGATGAAGAGAAAGAGTAAGAAAAGAAAAAAATTTCTAACTGTCTTTGTACCAAGGGAGTCACATACTCTAAGTATCTAGGTAGGATTTCCAAGTCCCCCAACAAATATATCCTAACTTTAAGGGGCAAGGACTTGTTTAGAAATTCTACTTCATTTAATAGTTACACTAATAAGTTTGTACTTAGTTTTCTATCACCTCCACAAGTGGTAAAAGACCAAGAACAAACTATCTTAGCAAATCAAATAAGATAAAAGAAGCTTGAGTATTCTACAATAAACTCTTTTATAGTCTTTAATAGTGTCCATACACCTTGTGTTGAAACTCCTTTCAAGATTATTTTGAAACAACATAAGGCCATCATTGCAACCCATAAGAATGCTCCTACTTACGAACACCCTTGTCATAAATTGATATGCGGTGTATAAGTCTTTAGAGCCACATCTTGTTTGAGTTATCCTTTTTCCATATGTTAATACAAATACTTTCTTTTTTCGTGTTTCTTGCAAGGTGATATTTGACCCAAGAGGTAGAAAGAAACACCATGATCAAAATTAAAGAAGTAGTTGACATCTAAAGGATCATGTGGTGTTCAAGAAGATATTCACCCTCCAGATTTGAAGACAAATCCTCTTCAAGAAGGATGAAATGATGACTTGGGGTTAGCCTTAGGCCTAATCAAAAGCTAATCATTATGCATCTCTCATGGGCCTAAGAGCTTCAAGACCACAATGGACCTAAAGGACTACAAATACTTATTCTTCATGGACCAAGGAAGAGGTCAAGATATGATAGATGAGTTCTAGATAGTTTTCAATTGGGCCAATTGTTTAAGCCATGCTTTCAAATAAATTTCTAGAAGTAGTTTTGGATCATAATTCACCTAACTTTTGCAATTGGATCCATTAGGCCCAATTACAAAAGTGTAGGCCGAGTTGCATCTAGATCAACAAGGAAGGCGTGATCAAGCCATATGACACTCTAGGAATGGAGAATATATTTCCATCTTCTTGAGTGACCACATGGCATTCTAGGAACAAAGAGTATATTTCCATTTTCTTGAGTGGCCACATGACACTCTAGGAATGGAGAGTATTTTTCCACCTTGTTAGGAGCCACATGGCACTCTAGGAATGAAGAGTTTTTCCCACCTTCTTGATGTTAATTTTGAAATGGTGATTTAAGCCAAGAAGGAGAGGGGTTTGAATTGGTTGTTTAAAACTTTTTTGGAAGCATAAAACCCTTTTCAATTGAATCCAATAGATTGGAGAATTAGAATGTAAAAGCTGCAGAACAATACACTTTCAATCGGTCAAAAATTAAAATAGCAGACTAATTTGTTCTTGAGCTATGAAACATCGATTAAAATTTCAAATCAGTCTGCTAAAATCCTGGGAATTTATGCAGAATGCAGAATTCACAAATTTAACTCAAAAAGCAAACTTTTACATACAATATTTGTTCTAAACAATATTTATAACAAGTATACAACCTCATATTACACAAGAACGTATTAAAGCAAAACAAAGAATGAATTACTTGGTTTTCTTGAGTTTTTAAAGTGATTCAAAGTGAGTGAGATGAGGGAAAGAGAATTGCACCATATTTTCTATACCAGTTCACTCAATCACAGAGCTACATCCAGTTTACCAGGACAACCTAAGCTTGGTTTCTACTATATTCAAAAGTTTTACAAATCACACACCAAGATTAGACTTTTGAACGAAGAAACTCACAAGATTTTTACCTCACAAAAATCTAGACAACTACCCTGCAAGAATCACACTTACAGACCTGAAATCACATCAGGCAAACAACGAGAGGCAGAAGAACATCCAAACCTAATGGTGGCTCTCCCTAGCCAACCATACATGTGTTCTTTAAGCTACTCACAAGCCAAAATGCCACTAAGATCAACCAAGCTCTTCAATCTACACGTTGCAGCTATGTATTGCAGAGAGAGAGAGTTTTCTAGAGAAGGATGACAAGATTTCGGGCTAAACAACACAGAATTACACCTCTGCTTTTGAAAACACAATATATATATAGTCTGGTTTAAATTAAATCAGCTGGTTGAATTTTCCGTTCAGTCAGCTAATTTCATTGGACTTAAGTGAAATCAATCGATTGAAAAATAATTTAACTGATTAAAAGCATTTATACCAGAAACTATATACTACAAGCCTTTTAACTTGTTAAAATCCATTTTAACATATTATAAGAGACACACTAAGGCTAACAAGACATCTAACCTATGTCATATAGCCTACCAACATGATATAACACTTAATCATTACATTTAACACATTATTTTCATATTTAATACACTAGAAACACAATCTTTAAGCGAATCTTTAACAATCTTCATCTATCACATGAGATCTTCATGCACTTGGCTTTATCAATTCTTTGCTTCAAGCTTGCTCATGGCAACATTCTCCCCCTGAATTGATAAAGCCAACATCCTCAAGTTCAATTGATGTTTTAAGATCCATAGTAAAACCTAAAAAAGCTTTTGCATACAAGATACCAAAAATACAAGCACACATCCAAGCAAAAGCACACAAGCATACGTACATATCACATATCCATATGCTCCCCCTATCACAAATAATGTGATTTAACTTTAGATTTCAAATTTAATTTGCAGTAATACGTGGTTCTAGTAGATTCATTTTAGGTTTTCCAATTTAAACTCAATTTTGCTCATTTTCCCCTTTTAGATTCATCAAATGAAAGTAAATGTATAGATCAATTTGGAAAGAGAAAAATTTTCATTAAAGTAGTAACATAGGTGTGTATCAGAACAACTAATATGAATACAAACAGAGAAGAATGAAAATAGAAATGAAAACTACATCATGAAGTTGAGACTAATATAATTAATCGATTGAAATATGAAAATAGCTGATTAAAAAACCAAAACAAACAGACATAAACACAAATGGAGCACGAAAATGCAATGCATGACCTATGAGTTATCCCCTTCACTCATCCCTAGGGTTGCCTCTATTGTAGACATTGAAGAGGAGGTCATGAACATTATGGAGTTGGTCATCCAAGTCTTGAAGTTGATGTACATTTTGTGCCATGTTCAAATCTTGAAGTTGATTGAGAACCATCCTCTCAAACTAGGAATATGCAGGTCCAGTTTTCTCAGGAGGTTGATAAATCTCAATGGCCATGGGTTGTGGATCATCTTCTCCTTGGTTTCCTCCACTTGTGTCGGCTTCATGGTCATTTGCACCAACTTCAATATTTGCACCTTAATCTCCTTCAACCAACCATGTGTTGCCTACCTTGGTGAATCCCATTTTGTGCATATTGATTGTGGAAATGCTCAATGAAATTAGATATGAGAATCACATATGGAAGCTTGAAATTAGTGAGCCTTTTTTCCTTCATTATATGGTCATGGTGGGTGTATGTCCAGTCCATTACCACACCATTTTGGATGCAATACATTACCAAAAGATTACCTTCATTCAAGGTTGCATGATTGCTCCCCCTAGGCATGATAATCTTGGTCACCACCATGGCTAGTAACCTTTCCTCCACACGAAGCCTTCCCACATGGAAATTTTGAGTTTGTTCACCTTGATTGCGCACACATTGGTTGAAATATTGTTCCTTGTTGAATCCATCCACTACACTAGTTTCACCCTTGCGAACTTGCACACCCCTTTGCCTTAGGCCATCCACATCCTTCCATGTTTGCCTAGTGATCTCCATCTCAACACCTTTAACACTTAACTTGAGGATGTCATTGCTGAACTTGAGGTTGGCATTAAAGACCTTCACCAAATCCGAATAGACCTTTCCCAAAAGTTCAAGGAATGTCTTCAACTTTTGAGCTTTGAAATGTTGGTTAAGGTGCCAAAATTCTCTACCTTCAGCCATGACATGCACAACACTTTAGGAAGAATGATTTGCTTCCTAGTGATCTCAATCAAGAAGGTTTGGATCCTATCTTCATGCCCTTCAAACCATGCTTCAAGCCTACCATGATTTAAGGCAATAGTTGATGATGAAGTAGGTCGGTGGAGTTTTCTTCATCTAAGGGAGTTGTTCTCTATCTTCTAGGCATGGTGAATTGTAGGTTTGGCTCTTACTAATAGATAGGAATGCCAATACATGATGCTTATGCATGTATTCATAGAATCAACATGTTGATTTTTAAAACCAATCAATTAATTTGTATAGATATTCTTGTTTCAATGCAGTATAGGAAATTACAATCAATTAAATATAAAGGAATATGTATCAGATCATTCAATGATGTGTTTCCCATGTGTTTTATGAACAATCCACTCACAAACAGTTCACATCTAATGCATGCACATTGGAAATCATGTAATTAAAGCACTTTATGATCAATGCAATATGAAAAGTTGATTTTAGTTGATGTAATAGTTCTTATATGCTGCTACTATAGTCCAAAAAATGTCATGTGATGGATACTTTGATTGGGTCAATCAATTAAAATCAATTCAAGCAAATCCACATCAGCATAACTGAAATCAACACATAAAAATACAAAGTTAGTCGACTAAAACTGTACCAGGTCACAAATTTTTGGTGCAATGGCAATTTTAAGTGAAATCTATTTGTTGTTTTTGCAATTTTAGCAGACTAAAAATTTCAAATCACAGGAAATTCACACTAGACCGATTTGAGTGAAATATATGTGCTATTTTGTGATGATTTGTTGATTGAAATAGTTCCAGAACACAAATTATGCATATTTTGACAATTTAAGTGAAACCTATATGTTGATTTTGTAAATATAGTTGACTGAAATATTGGCAGTTCACAAATTATGCAGAATTTAACACTTTAAATGCAACAGACACATGATCTAATAAAATTAACAAGCCAAACAGATATCAACATACATTCTTCATGTCAAGAACACCTAATTTAGTTCTAAGCTTGTTAAATCTATCACGTGCAAGTGGTTTAGCGAATAAATCTGCCAATTGGTTTTTAGTTTTCACAAACTCAATTTCAATTTCACCTTTTTGAATATGATCTCTTATGAAATGATGCCTGATTACAATGTGTTTAGTTTTAGAGTGCTGAATTGGATTCTTAGTTAGGTTGATTGCACTTGTATTGTCACAATAAAGAGGTACCTTCTCTAGTATTACACTGTAATTGTAACATCCCTAGGGAATATTACTTAAAAATAAATAATAAAAGAAACAATTATATTAATAGTCATCTTTATAAAAACCCTAACGCGGGAAAATTTCAATTTATTAAAATAGCGCGCCAAAACTCATAACTGAAATCATAAAATGTTACAAGTTCCCAAAATTTGCATTTAAAACGTAAAATACATATGAGCAAAACCCTAGCTCTAATCCCATGCTAGCCCTCACTCCGCCATCTGAACATCCTCAGCACCACCTGTATCAACATCTGCTCCCGTGTAACGAATTACACGATCATCGCCAAACACAAACAGAAAGGGTGAGCTAAGAAAAATAAAATGACAAGCATAAACAAAACGAGATGAATCATATACCCATTCTATTCTTTATATAAAATTCTTGGCCAAGACCCTAACCCCAAGACTTAGCAGTCTTCAAATCATACAATTTGTTAGCCTTGGACTCGGGAATCTGATGCTCACACGAACCTACCCGCTCGTGGTCCTGCCTCTACGAACCTCCCCGCTCGTAGTCCTGCTCTACGGACCTGCCCGCCCGTAGTCCAACACATGTGATCCACCAGCCCCGTACCTCCCCGCACGTGGCATCTCTCAACGTGAGCACGAAACATACGAACCTACCTCGCTCGTATCCCCACGTGAGAGTAACTTGATATGAACCTCCCCGCCCATATCATCACATGTCAATCACCATCCATGAGCCTACCCGCTCATGGCACAGCATCTCCCGATCCAAGCAAAGCATCATTGTCAGTTAAAACAACACACCAGAAAGCAAAGAACAACAGCATTTTCGCCTGGCTCGGCCCACACACCGCCAGGCAAAACTGTTCTAGACCGCCTAACGGTAACCACTCACCGCCAGGCGCTAGAGTTGTGCTAGTGCCCCTGTTTCCTCGTCACCGCCTGGCGAAGCTCGACGTGCCGCCAGGCGTACCTCAGTACACTACGCTCTCTTGTTAAATCCATCGCCTGGCGGGTATCAGTATACCGCCAGGCACCATACCAGAACAGTACTTTTCTGGTTTATGACACCCCCCGTTAATCCAATTTACCATTTAACTCCCTTACAAAGTTCACATGAAAACCCCAATATCAAGCCC
>Ga0214545_1008359_pt1 | contig 16561 bp, 13 predicted proteins | sample CNSS4metaG_FD_160064 | JGI IMG/M metagenome (GOLD analysis project Ga0214545, IMG submission 160064) | Root nodule microbial communities from cowpea collected in UCLA plant growth center, Los Angeles, California, USA - CNSS4 | ecosystem: Host-associated > Plants > Roots > Nodule | place: USA... | reverse complement strand
TCACAAAAAATAAACAAAAATGTATATATATATATATATATATATATATATATATATAATAAAAATATATTAGTGTATCAAAATTAAGAATATTAATTTTTTAAAATTTTATATATTTTTTTTATGTGATATTTATTTAATCTAATTATTTAATTTAATTTTTCATAGTTCAGTCCATTTTATATAAAACTAGTATAAATACAGGCATTATTGTGTTTATGTGTATATATTTTGTAAATATGTATGATATTATGTTAGTAGGTGATGATATTGTAATATTATTAAGTTAATATATAATATAAATTTATATTGATAGAAAAATAAATGGAGAAAAGAGAATAGAATAAATGCTGATGAATAAAAAAACAAAATAACTGTTAAAATAATAAATAATTAAATTACAAAGTGTAAAGTACAAACAAATAATTGTGAACAAAATGAGAAAACCATATGCGTAGATATAAATACTCAATTTAATCATTTCTATTATTATATTCATATGTTAACTTTTTTTGTTAAGAAAGTCTTCCGTGACAATGTAGATTACGATGATATCATATTATTGTAAATATTTAAGGTGATCACGTTTATTAAAAGAGATTTTTTTTTGCCAAGAAAAATCCTTTAACATTATCAATTTCCTATAGTATTCAACCGAAAAAACAACAATCATCACCACAAACAACAATATGGTGTCACTCCTCCTCTTTTCTAATTCTATTATCCAATGGTTTGACCGCACAAATCAAACAACAACGTGACGAAATTGACGCATTCCTTCAAATTCAAAATTCCTCAATAACTTAGTGTCAATAAATTAAAATTTAACTTAATAATAAAAAAAGTGTTTAATAATTAAGTTTAGTTTTGATTAATGTATTTTCAAATTTATAAATTAAAATTTTAATTTTAAAAACATACGAATATAAATTTTCACGTTCAAATTTAACCTAGAATAACATTTCTGTTATCGATATTGAAATAAAGAATGAACTAAATATCACACATCTTTAAATAAAAACTAAATTTTTTAATTTAACAAAAAATGGCATAAACAAAACACAAAGTTTTAAATTAAATATTATGAATTTATGAAATAATGTTACCATCATTAATATAATCCTAAAATATTCTGTGTTTTATATATTTGTGGTTGAGTTGAGTCATGTATAACTACAGAATTAAAAAGTAAGTGTGGGGCCCAAATATGCTGCCCAGTTCCTACATCAAGGACTGCTCCTTGTTCCGGCCAGGTAGCCACTGAGGGAGGCTCAGGGAAAGACTAACGACTTTTTATTCAAAATGATTAAAAAGTGTTTATTTATTTTGTTTTTTCTCACTAAAACGACAGGTTAGTTCAGATTAAAATTAAAAAAATAATAAAAATCATAAAATATTAATATAAATCAAACCGTAGCATATTAAATTAAATCTAACTGTATTTAATTTAAGTAACTATTTAATAAAAAAAAAGTTAAAATTACGTATAGAACAATGTTGGTTACCACTGGATCACGTTTTAAAGTTGCCGCACACAGATTTGCTTTCTCTTGTCTCACACCTATCCCGTGACATCATATGACCCACATCACATGCTTCACCAAATAAACCGTTCTTCGGGTATTTAATCACCAAATAAACCATTACAAACATTTCATACATCCAATCATTTCAGTTTCTTATTTATTTTTATTTTATTTTATTCCCAATACACTCTCCATATCTTGATATTAACTAGTAATTATTTAAAAATAAAGAATTAGTAATAACTAAAAAAATACTAAGATTTTAAGTACTTTCGTGATAAGAAGTAACTGTTCGGTATTTAGAAAAATCTTACGCCACATACCAAAAGAAGAAGAAAAAGTATCTTACGCTATCCCAAACAATTTAAATCTTATAATGTAGGAATCAGATTCAATGAATGGATGTTCTATGATTATCATATGAGTTTTGACAACAACGAAGGGGAGTATTTACTGGCTACGAAATGTATTGATATTTAAAATTTGAAATATAAAAAAAAGGGGCTAAATAATAAATACATAAATAAAGTAATAAACTTTACTGAATTGTATTGGTGGTCCCTTTTTTATCCTACAGTATCCGCAAGGGACGAGAAGCTGCGCCTACGTCGTTTTCAGACAAGGGTTTCACGATTAAGCAACGATTCAATAATTGACAAGTGGGTTTGGATGGGTTTATAAATAACTGGGGTTGCAGAGGGAAGTGAGAATAAGAGAGGGGTATTTGTTTGAGCTGCGGTGGTTTTTGAGATGGCAGGGTCGTCAGAGAAACAAGTGGTGGTGATAGGAATAGATGATAGTGAACAGAGCACGTACGCTCTCAAGTGGACCCTTGATCACTTCTTTCCGAGCCCAATTTTCAAGCTGGTTCTCGTCCACTCCAGGCCTACCGCCACTTCTGCTGTGGGTCTCGCTGGACCTGGTACGTCTCTTCTGTTACTTACTTCACTCTCTCACCTTTGTTTAATCCAATTCAGAACCCCTTCCTTAGTGTATGTAGGTGCCGCTGAGATATTGCCTATTGTAGATTCCGATTTGAGAAAGATTGCCGCCAGAGTCGTTGATTCCGCTAAACAACTTTGCATCGAAAAATCTGTAATTTCATTCTTAACTTTCTCTTATCACTTATGACTGTATGTTGGATTTATTCTTTATCAGTTATCATCATTGGTAAGATCGGATTATTCCTCAGGTAGAGGATGTCACAGCAGAGGTGGTGGAAGGTGATCCTAGAAATGTTCTTTGTGATGCTGTGGAAAAGTATCGTGCAGCAATATTGGTTGTGGGTAGTCACGGTTATGGAGCTATAAAAAGGTACTTGCTCTCTGCAGTTTTGGTATATTTAGTTGCCATGTGATGTAATAATGGGTGGGAGAATGAGATTTGAGTTCATATAAGATCTTAACCTCATATATTTATAGCTCAAATTTCTTAAATTTCCAATACCAATAACATAAATTCTGATATGAGAACTTCCTCATATCACCGGGATCTAAAACAGTTTTAGATGACACTTTAACTTTGTTAATTTTTTTTTTTTGGTAAATTGAAAAACCTGATTATATGTGGTAGATGGGTTAAAATCATGGTTTGAAACTATCTAATAATTTTGTGTATATTCTTCCTGTAGAAGCTTGTGAATTAGGTTTTCTTTGTTAACTTTTGCAGGGCTGTTTTAGGGAGTGTGAGTGACTATTGTGCTCATCATGCTCACTGCACGGTGATGATAGTGAAGAAGCCAAAAATCAAACATTGATCTACATTGCCTGTGTCTGTGATACAACAATAAACATAATACTTACAGACAAAGGAAAAATGATAATACTCACTGAATTTCGGAGCTGTGCTTCTTCTATGACTATGTCATACTTGTTCTTATGATGTAATAGACTTTACTACTAAAGATTGAAATCATAAAATACTTCCGCTTTGTTTTGTACACAATAAGTTATTGAAGTAAATATGTTTCATTAGTTCTTTCCTGGGCTACTAGCTTGAAAGTTTCTATGAGCAATTTGGTTTTGTTTATTTCTTGATCAGTGGAGGGATCGTGATCGGGATGTGAGGATTTTGGGACAGTAGATGTACTTGTGAATTCTGATATATGCAAATGGAGATAGCAAAATTGGTTCAATTTATTGGGATGGTTCCTTTAATCTGTTAAAAGTAAGGCTTTTTTATTTTTTATTTCCTACTGAAAGCTTTTGGTATCGTTGATGTACCGGAGTAAATGCACTAAAATATTTAAGTTTATAATTTTGGTGTCTGGTCATTTATAAGTATATTTGATGTTCTAAGTATTTACGTATTTTGAAAGATTAATTATTAAATATTATAGATAAGTTTGAATTGATTATAATTAGTTTTTTTTTTTTATCTTCTTATTATACGAGTCATTCTTTCTTAAATATTATGTATAAGTTTGAATGGATTATAATTAGTTTTTCTTTTTTATCTTCTTATTCATTAATATACGAGTCATTCTTCTCATTAAGGCATTAACCTTTCATAGTTGAAACGAAGTCAAGATAATAGACTCAAGTGTAAAATATTGGTATTTGTACCCGCACGGATATTTTTTTAATTATATTTAATAATAAAAAAAATTCTAAATAATTGATTAATTTTAAATATTATATTTTAAATAATAATAATAATTAAAGTAATAAATAATTAAAAAATTATCAAAATTATTATATATATATATATATATATGAATTTAAATTATTATTAAATATTTGTTTATAATGGTTATATTATATGTATGTGTTAAGTTTGAAATAGATTAAACAAATAAATGATGATGTATGAAGAAAAGTCATTATATATTACCTATAATAATTAGGTTTAAATACCATTTTTGTCTCAATTTTCGTCAACTTTTTTCAAATAGGTCCCAATTTTCGGAAGTGTTCAAATAAGTCCTAAATTTTGTCAATTTGATTCAATTAGGTCCTAATTGGGTAACACCGTTTAAATTGGTAACATTTCACTGTACAGTTGGCTTTTCTTTGCTAAGTGTTTCATTACTAATACTATGTGACAATGTTTTCTTTATAATCAGATGGTTAATTACAGGCTTAAACATATTACATTTTAAATTAAATGCAAAGAAGGAAAATTAAAAAAAAAGTAAAAGGGATTTAAAGGAAAATTAAAAAAAATTGCAACGCAGATTAAAAGTAAAAGGGGTTAAAATGTTTGTTCGAATTGGGTTAGGTTTGTGCTGAGAAAATTGGAGATTTAGGTTATGTTTGTTCGAATATGGGGAAAGAAAGAAAGCAAGGTAGCTTCATTTTGCGTCTGCCATTGCTATCAGGATCATCATCAATTCATCGAAGACATCGAAGACAGGTTAGGTTTCTGTTTGCGTTTGTGTTTTTCGTTTTTGCGATTGGATTTTTTCTGGTTTGCGATTGGGTTGGTGTTATTTTCGATTGCGATTATGTTTGTTTGATTGTGTGTTTGTGTTGTCATTGTCTGCTATTGTATGCCATTGTCGTTTTCGTTGGAGTGTCCCATTCCTTTTCCCTAATTTAGTGAATATCTTTGCTAGTGGATTGGGGTTGTGTGCGTGCTTTGTCGGTGTCGGTTATGTTTCTTTCAAAGTTGTGGTCCCTGTGTGTTCGTGGACCCTGTGTGTTTCGTTCAAATATTTTATGCGATATTAAATGTTTTCGTGGACCTTGTTTTACAATTTTTTTTCATATCTGCCAGATAGGTCTGTCAGTAATTTGAATAGTGGTGTGAGATGTGTGATGAAAGTTTCGAAATTGTGGTCCACCATGGTGGACTTTTTAAACAACGTGGTCTAGTTAATTACATAGGTTGGGAAACCACTGTTTGGGCCTATGACCCAGACAGGTGGAGTTATTTTGAGGTGACAGGGGAAATAAGGGAAATGGGCTATGTTAATGTTAAGAAATTATGGTATGCAATTGAGAATGCCATGTATATGTTGGTTGATGACAAAGGTGCAATAAACATGATGCATGTGCCAAGCACTATGGCCAAGTTCACATATTTGTTGTGCATGGTGTTTCTGAAGCAGAAGTTGTGGAAAATGATTTAAAGTATAAACAAGGTTTTCTGTGTGGGGATGACTTAGAGAGTGGAGAGAGCAGTCATATAAATGATGATGTGGACAAGGTTAATGAGAAGCTTAATGAAGAGGTTAATGCGAAGGTTAACGAGGAGGTTCATATCCAGGTTGTCGAGGAGGTTAATAAGCAGGTTCATGAGGTTGAGGTTGAGGTTGAAGTGCAGATGGGGGGTGATTGTTTAAGTGAATGTGAGGTGCAATCTCACTTGAGGAATCATTTGCCTCAAGTTAAGGAAACTGATGTGAGGGGTGAAGAAGGAGTTCAAGACGAGGTTCACCATAAGGTGGAGGATGAAGTACACCAAGTAGATGTTGAGGGACTTGTTGATGTCCATATCAGTTTGGACAATGGTGATCACAATTTGTTTGAAGGGAGTGTGGAGGTGCAATGTTAGGTGCATAATGAGCAAGACTCTGACCAAGTGGAGCATACTGAAAAAGAGAAAGAAAGTGAGGAAGAGGAATATAGCGACAATGAGGAAGATTGTAGTTTTCAAATTTCTGATAGAGAGACAACAGGAGATGAATGGCAATCAGATGAGCTGGTTAGCCTTAATGAAAGTGATGATGAGGGTTGTGTTGATGACAATTCAGGTGATGAAGGGAGCAGCTGTGGTCCTTTTGGGACATTTGTCATGCAAAATTCCATGGCTGACTATAAATGGGATGTAGGCACAAATTTCATAGACAAGGAACATTTGCAACAAGCCATAATAACTTATGCAGTTCATTCTGGTAGAAATATAAGATGGGTTAAAAATGATAAACAAAGAGTGAGAGTGAAATGTATGGGGGCACAAGAAAAATGTGAATGGTTTGCATATACTGCATATATTCCTTTACGCAAGACATGGCAATTAAGAAAAGTGGTTGATAGGCATATTTGTTCTAGGGAGTTCAAACTTAAGATTATGAGTGCAAAATGGCTTAGTAAGAAGGTAGAAAAATCTTTAATTGAAAATCCTAAATTCAAGATTAAGGATGTGCGAGAGAAAGGGTTGAGGAAGTGGAATACAAGTATTTCAGTGGCTATGGCTCGTAGGGCAAAGTCCTTAGCTTTAGACCAAGTGGAAGGGTATTCAAAGAAAAATTTCGAAGAATACATGACTATGCATATGAAATTTTGAGATGCAATCCTGGTAGCACAATGAAAGTCAAAGTGGATGAAATGCAAGGTGAATCAATATTTAGTAGTTTTTACACATGTTTCAAAGCATGCAAAGATGCTTTTGTGGTTTATTGCCCCTTTATTGGGTTAGATGATTGCTTCCTGAAAGGGAAATATGGGGGCGAGTTGCTAACTGCAGTGGCGAGGGATGCTAACAACCAGATGCTCCCTCTTGCATATGCCATTGTGGAGGTAAAGAACAAAGAGACTTGGAAATGGTTTTTGGAAATCCTAGTGGATGATCTAGGCGAAACTGAAGTATGTGGAGGCATGTACATTTATGTCCGATCAACAAAAGGTATGCATGTTCTGTTCATTGTATTATTTTTCTTCATATTCAACATTTTTGAGGCATATGTTGTATTCATTTTTCTTCATATTTTTGCTTTGTAAACAGGACCTATTGCTTGCGATTCAGGAGTTATTACCTGGTGTAGAGCAATAATTTTGTATAAGGCATCTGTACTCCAATTTCAAAAAACGCTTTGCTGGTCAGAAGTTGAAGAACTTAATGTGGAAGGCAACAACTGTGACACACCCTATGGCATGGGAAAGGGTAATGAGAGATATAAAAAAGGAAAATGAGGATGCTTTCAAGTACCTCATTGCTATAACACCTAGGTTTGTATTCATATCTCATTTTTTTATACTGTTTTATATAAAAACTGACTAATCATAATTAATTTTTGTGAATACATAAATTTTGGTCCAGATCAAGATTCACCAGGAATGTTGTCACTGCACAATTGTAAACAACATGACAAAGGTATTTAATAATATTCGTGTTGATGCTAGGAGCAAACCTGTTATCTCAATGTTGGAAGACATACAAATATACAGGATGAAGAGGTGGCAATCTAAAAGAGAGAAGGTGGAAAAAATGGAGGGGCAGATTTGTCCTAAAATAAACACCAGGCTACAAGAAGAATCCAAAAAAACTAGATACTGGATCCCAAGGTATGACTTATTTATGTGTTGTTGATGTATAACCATTTCAGTGTTGATGTAGAACCTGATATGTGTATATGAATTCTGATGTAGTTCTGCAGGGGGGAAAGTATTTGAAGTTTCACACCTTTCAGTGGTAGGTGACAAGTATGCTGTCAACCTAGACACCCAAGATTGCAGCTGCAGAAAGTGGATGATAATTGGCATCTCATGCTGCCATGCACTTGCTGCCATCAGGTTCTTGAACTTGAATGCAAAAGATTATATCCCTCTATGTTTCAGGAAATCAAGTTATGAAGAGATGTACAACTCCATTATCTTCCCTATCAATGGACAAAACATGTGGCCCACCACTGATTTCCCAGATGTCATGCCTCCATATAAAAGGATTATGCCTGGGAGACCAAGGAAAAATAGAAGGCTGAAACAATGGGAGTTGAGGAAAGATGACACGCAATTACGAAAAGGTGGCCATAGAAAAAGATGCAAAGTTTGTCGTGAACTGGGGCACAATAGAAAACATTGCCCATAAGTGCCTACACAAGTACATTCCTCACAACCAACTGATGCTCCTCCACAAGCAACCCAGCCATCTCAAGAACCAACTTTTGCTCTTCCACAACCAACCCAACCATCTCAAGAACCACCAATTGTGCAGTCTGAAAACCTAGTTTAATATAGCTTTTAATGTAGATGTATTTTGGTGTTTAATTTTGTACTTTCATGGTTGTTATTTTGTACGATTGATTAGCCATTTTTGGATTATTTGGATCATAGACTATTTCATTTTGTAAGTTGGATAAATCAAGATTATGGTGAACGAGAACAACTTGTTTGATTTGAATTATCAGGATTTTGTTATTTATCAATCACAATTTTATTACTATTGACATTATTTTACTACTTACAATGTGATCTGGTCTATTGGGAACATTATTAAACAAGAAAACTTTATCTAGTATAGAACCTAATTAAACATCATTTTTAAATTTTAAGACCTAATTGAACATAAATAACAAAAGTAGGGACCTAATTGAACATAACTAACAAAAGTAAGGACCTGATTGAACATAAATTACTTAATTCATTCATAATTTTGGAAAGGTTTGTACATCATTAGCTTCACAATTACAACCATTTTCTGTCAATTTTTCAGCATCAGGGCCAACACCACCATGTTTATCAACCCAACAATACAAACCACTACTGCTAATACATTAAACCATTTCGTCAGAGCCCTAACTACATTATCGAGATCTTCTATCTTCATGTTTTGGTTGACGATAATAACATCTTTTTCTTCATCAACGTCTTCATACCACCATTTGAAAAAATTGCAACAAACACCAGCTTCACTTTGGCATTGTTGAGGAGTAGAAAATAAATAAAAGATTCATCAAATCTGACATACCCAGAAGAATAACAATTAAATCAATCTTACCTTGTAGTTAGCACAACCTCAGAACTTTCTACCCACATTTCTCGGAGTTCTTGTTGTCCTGAGAACTGCAACTTCTCCACAATCATAAATGGGTCTTAAAGCTTGGGTCCGAGAAGAGGGAACACTACGTTGCATACAGTTATTACAGTATGAAGAAGAAGATTGGGTCTGAGATATAGCTGCATTAAAGCTTAAACGTTCCAAGTATGAGCAAGGTCACACACGAGAAAGAGCATGGCATGTTCGACTTTTTATAAACCCTAACACTTTTTAAACCTTTTACTTTTTTTAAAAAATTTTCCTTCTTTGCATTTAATTTAAAACGTCATATGCTTAAGCCTGTAATTAACCATCTTATTATAAAGAAAACACCGCCACGTAGGATTAGTAATGGAACACATAGCAAAGAAAAGCCAATTGTACAGTGAAACGTTACCAATTTAAACAGAGTTACCCAATTAAGACCTAATTGAATCAAATTGACAAAAATTAGGACCTATTTGAGCACCCCCGAAAATTGAGACCTATTTGAAAAAAGTTGACGAAAATTGGAAAAAAAAAGATATTTTAACCTAATAAATAATTCAACTTTTATTTATAATAAATAATTTAATTTTTCAAATCAGTTAACTAATGAGAAATAACATATACAATAATGTATAATTATCGTAATAAATGGTAATTTAAAATACTTTATTTGAATATGATATATCTGTGTTTTCAAATATTTATTTGTACATCATCACGTTTCTAAGTTTGTATGGGTTATACTTCAATTTCATCAAAGATAAATATTTTCATTTATTTTCTTGTTTTTACTCCGATGCAATAACATAGTTGACGGTGTATGAAAATTGGATCTGAAAGTAATATGACTTTAGATTTTCTCACTCGTTCTCTCTCCCATTCTTAGGTTCGCCATGTCAATGTTTAATGATCTTGTTCTTTCTTTTTGTCCTCATTCACCATCTTTTTATTACTATTATTTTTTAAAAAGAAATTTGTTGTCGTTTGGATAAGGACTTTGTCTTTCCAAACACTTTGTGGCTGCATCACCAACTGCATCTGTGAGACTGATGGATAAGTAATGATGAAAATATTTTATCTGTGGAAATTTTAAGACGTAGAAGTATAAATGACTTCATCTTGTGGATGGTGTTTCTGAATATGATGATATGTTGTCTCTTGGAGTTCGAATTGGATAAAAAACAGGTGGTTGTATATTCTTTCCTGGTTGCAAAAAGAAACAAAAATAGTACTTTAAACTTTTACTGGATGGACTTTTACAAATTTTTGCCTTTTATTGGCAATTTGAAAACAAAATAAGAAAATATTTTAAAACAATCATACAAATAATAAATACTAATTCATAAGGATAGTACTTTCGTATTTAATTCTGCATTATCTCTACAATATGTCGATTTTGTTTTTTTTTTATTATTTAGAGAAAAGGTCAAGCCTACTTTATAATATCAAAATTTTCTATTTTCATTTTTGTCATGAGAATGCTTTACTTGTCAGCTCTCTCTATCCTTCTTTTGCAATCTGAATTGAGATTTGCCGAGGTATTTAGGCTTTCTCCAAGTTTATTCTTATGTTATGTATTTAAGGGAAAATAATCATACTAATACCACCTCTATGTAATGACTTTTTCATGATAACAAACAAACAAACAACCTACTCAAGTAAGTGGCCAATTGAAACGAGTGAGGGATCCTTCTCAAGTTCAACACTTCCAACTATAGAACTGTTTATATTCTTCAAAAATCGGCTGTACCATTTTGCAGAGAGCTTTGGGTGTCTCTTCAACTCTGGATCATCCCTATCAACATAGTATAGGCCAAAGCTAGCTTTGTATCCATCCAACAACTCGAACAAATCCAGGAAAGACCAGACAAAATACCCCTTTATGTTTACTCCATCTCTGAGAAATTTTGGAGTAATGCAGAATATCAGAAAACGCATCAGAAGTGGTTATGGGAACACTTACAGAAAATAAACCACTGTATTACAATCTAATAATAACTACTTTGTTTTTTCTAGTTCAAGTATTTTTGTTCTTTTGCTTGTCGGTGTGTGTTCTGGGTATGTTTGATAAATTCTCGACATGAGTCACTTCTCAAGATTAGTTATAAACAATATACTTCAATAGATCAGTTATCCACAACTTTGACTCTGCAGTCATAAACAAAAGCAACTTAAGGAATTCCTGTGGAAGTGATTAAAAAGATTGTGATATATTTATTACATGAATTAGAGCAGGGGTAACATACCTCAGGCCATCAAGCACTCCACCAATATACTCATGCAAGTATTTCACCCTTGACACATCTTGTAGTGACGAATTGCTTGCTGTCCGTTGACCTAACAACCCAAAATTTAATCAGTAACTCATTCAATCATTTGAACTTATCATGTTTCACAAGAGCAACCTAGATTTCATCAACAGGATTTCCTAGTCTACCATTAATACATATGTAATAAAGTTTTGTAGTAAAGTTCCATACAACTAAGTTTAAAGGTGGTTTTTGTAGGAAAATAATTTAACCGCACTATGCCATTAACCAATGGCATTGTTAGTCGCATTTAGGTAAACAGTATAAGCAGGAATGAGCATGATCGAAACAAAAATGCCTAATGTAATCAAGTTGCTTTGTTTAGAACAATAGAACTATGACCCCGAGCTTAATATTCAATCCGTATAACATCAAGGGTTGATTTTACTAAAAAATATTCATTGCAATTATACGGAATCTTAGAGAGAGAGGGAGAGAGAGACCATTTTCATGAATGAATATAGGAGGATTTCCATAAAGGAGCTTGAATTTATTCAATTCTTCCAGCATAATCCACGGTGTGATAGGATACTGAATCATGTAAGGCGAAAAGTCAGTTATTTGCACAACGGATAATCTAAAAAATAGAACCAATTTATGTGACATTTTATTTTATTGATACCTCTTCATTTGTATATACATGCGATCCTACTGCAAGATCAGAAAAACGACAAGTCATTATAATGTAACGTTATCAACTTTTTATTATTATTATTTTTATAATATCAAATAGATCATTAGGCTATGTAAGGGGTATTATTACATTAGAGTGAAATGGTAAATGATGTGAAAGTTCACAAGTTGAACAAACCCGTATGTAATGATACCGTTCATGATTAAAAAATTAAGACTAAGTGCTTATAATTATTCTTTTTCATAATATACCGTACAAATTTATCCCTTCTACATATTTGCATTTTTACCTCTTTAATCTCTTACTAAATTCACTATTCGTAAGCCTAATGAAGTACTTACAAATCATTGCAGCCCAGTCTGCGGCGTAATCTCTCAGTTGATTCTTAAGGACGTCAGAATTGTCTGTGATATTGACACTGGTGTAGTGAATGACTCCTATAAAGTCAAATGAACCCTTGAGTTGTTCAGATTCACGAGTTGTGAAGGCCGGAATTCTTACACCAGCGTTTTTCTTCATGGAAATTGGATAGTCTCCATACTGCAAGGGTTCCATAACCCTGCAATATCAAAGCATACTTGTAAAATTGTCAAGTTTATTATTCTTGGACACATGTATTGGTATGTCCAATTAAAGAAAACAGTCTTTAAGAAGATAGAATAGCATGCGATAGAACTTCAGTTATAAATAAGCATCTATCTTAAGGGAACAACTTAAGAATAAGTGGAAGAAAGAAGTAAAACAAACCAATTTTAGGGATAGTTGCTTACCAACCAACCAAAAAGTCACGAGCTCGTTGAGTTGCTGCCCTGTCTTTCTCTGTATTTGTTTGTGGTAAAAGTCCAAACACGAAGATAGAGATACCAACAAATCCATGTTGTTTGTTCTGCAATGTTACACGAGTTTCTTAGAAAAAGAACATTCTTTGCCAACAAAGTTTGGATCTGAGATGAAACAAAGTCAATATAGAGATTGAAAATCAGACAAAGATTATAAGTTTAAGAATTTAAGTTGAAATGGCCAATTAATCCAAAACCACATTGTATAACTTTTAGATAATAACACTTTGTTAAGAGATAATAATTTAAAAACACTTCGCACTGATAGCGATTACAAAATTTGAGAAGAATTACATTATAGACAAATCTTTTTAAGTTTAGTGCAAAGTATATTTGTTGAAGATTTTGCCATTAACATGGATATGTAAGATTAGGTGATATACCAAGTATTTTCTCCGGTACAATCTGGCAGCTGAAGAGTGAGCTAACAAAATATGATGAACTGCCAAGTAGGGTTCATATGTGGAGTTGCCTCTATTACTCTTTATAGCACAAAATGGGGGAGAACATCGTTGAGGTGGGCAGGTTCCCTGATCATAACCACCTAAGGCAAAAATGTTGGGTTCGTTCACAGTGGTCCAATACAAGACTCTGTCGCCAAACTCTCTAAAACATACATCAGCATAGTATGTGAAGTCTCTTCTGCATTTACATCCAAGTAACTTATCTATTACTATTTATCAATAGAAAAAATTAATTGGACATCTGACATTTTCTCTTACTTCCGTCTGACAATTTAACAATTCGACATAATAATAAAATATAAATTAAAAATCATTAAATAAAAAAATTAATCAAAGTAGATGTGGAATAAGAGTAGTAATTTGTATGCAAGCAAAAGCGAACGCACACACCCATTGTTAGAGTAGTTAGAAGAATTTCCCTATAAGGTGCAAGAGATCAGAAGCGTACATGATGTCACGACTAACCCATCCTCCATATTCATCTTCAAGAACCTGTGGAAGGTCATAGTTGTGTAACGTCACATGTGGTTGGATTCCTGCTCCAGGGAAATAGGGTAACTATATCAGTTGTAGAACTTAAAGAGATTTCAAATTTGTTTATTTATTTGGTTGGAGTGAAATCAATGCATGGCTAATTTTGCAAGCTAATTAAGAGACCCAAAATTAAGTATAACCATTGCTGATGAGCTGATTGATGAGATTGTTATAGTACTGCAATCCTTTGGGATTAACGGCTCCTCTTCCGTCTGAGGAAAAACATAAGCTTTTTGAAAAGTGTTGATATATATATAAAATTGAAGGGTTTGTGTTGAGTATGATACTTGGTAACAGTCTGGACCAAGAAATGGAAAATCTATAGGCTTCAAGTCCTGTTTCCACCATTAGCCTCACATCTTCCTGCATTTCATAAAACAATTAAAATCAAACGGTACTTCAGTGACGCTTTAACAGTTGAACAAAACAGTGGCTAAATCTCTATTATTTGAGCAGCTTATGCCTCAATGTTCTCTAATCTCCCAGAAATGGGAGAATCGCAACACACTGAATAATGCTATAACGGGCAAATAAAAAAATATCAAGGATAAGCGTATTCACTTTATACTTGTGGTACCCATCACATGCTACATCTCCATTTTCTCCACGCATATATCCTGTTCATTAAAAATTATTGCGTGAGACTGAATTTTTAAGTGAATAATGATTGGTATGTAATTGAGAATGCAAAACTAGATTAGTAAATTTATGTTCCCTGGTTTTTCATCACTCATTCACGTCTCACAGTAAATCTATGTATGATATGATAAATGCTTTTTCTTAAGAGGATGTAATCTGCTATTAAAGTTATAAAAATGAAACCACACACATGGAAAAGGAGGAGGAGGAGAGAATTGTGAGTCAATATTTTATTCTCTGAATTTTGATTCTTCAATGTTGTAGATGTGTGCAGCTCATGGTCTTTTATAGGCAAATTCAAGTAATAAAATATTACAAACTTTATGCCTTTAAGAAGATATAACCGTGGCAACAAATTCTTATTTAATGTCTTACCTTGCATTACATTGAAGGTTGAAGTAAAACTATGCAGGTTGATTTAATATTTTTAAAGTTTTAGTTCTTATCAACACCTCTCTTCTTCCCCCGTCCTCCTATTCCTATTTGTTTCTTTGTATTCTTTTTCGTCGTCAACACATTTTTTTTTTATATTATGTTGAGTTTGACGTAATTTAAATTCTCTTATTACATCAGTTAATTCTAATAAACTCCAAATTATAGATTCGTGAGATTGCATTAATTCAGAGAAAGTTTGGAATCTAGAAAAGATAGTTTTGACGTTTCCCAAAATGGAATGCATTTGCTGCATTGTATTAGTCTTAGTACATAAAATACTTAAAAACGCGAAAGTTACCAGTTAAATCATTTTCTTATTAAATAATACTTCCATCACCTATGTTGCCAAAAAGTGTCTCTAATGGCACTAAGCAGAAACATTTCATTTTCAAAATTTTGATAATTTTACATTGTTAATTTCAATTTTGTGAGAGTTTTAGATAACTTTGAGTCCATATAGTAACAAAACACAAACATTAAAACATTTGGCTTAATAATTTGGGTTTCCCTTTGGCCTTAATATTTTGGAGTCTTAATATTTTCTTAATATTTTAATCGAGTCTTAATATTTTCTTAAACTTTACAATAATAAAAAAACAATTATACGGTAGTATTCGCTTAATTTCGATTTATTGTGCGCAATTTCCAAAAATATGAAAAATCTAGATTTATATAAAATTGGTAAGAAGATGCGAAGAAGAAAGAATGTAGAGTGAAGCAAAGGAACCAGCGTGGGCAAAGGTATCCCATATGCTATCACTTCTTCCGTCTTCATTAGGAGCTCCTTCCACCTGTTTACAATAATAACAATAACACATTTACAGATTAATTTGGATTCTCTTTTATGGTGTTATCTTTTCGTTGTAATGTCAAAATACAATTATAAAAATTAATTTCAATATTGTTAAATATTTAAAATCTTTTTTAATATGCTAAAAGTAATGGACATACCAAATAAACACTACTAAAAATCGTCACTACAGTCCGAATTTCTGTAATCGCAACATAACAGAATAATAAAAGAAAAACGATGAAATGAGATGAAAAAATATAGAGGAATTCAGGCTGAACCTGGTAAGCAGAGGTGCCTGAACCGAAAACAAAATCGGCCGGAAAATCATCTCTGTTATAGGTATCGGCACCGATACCTCTCCCCAAAACCAAATTCAGAAGCAAGAAACCGAGAATGATAGCGTTGCTGAAGCATGTGTGTGGTGCTTCCATCGTTTCACCAAACATTTGATTTCAACCTCATCATGGACAACATTTATTTCAAGTGGAAACGAATGTGCCAAAACGGAGGGGTCCATGGGCTTCGTCTTTCAATTTATTGATGTGTGGATGTTGAAATTAAGATTGGTATTGTTCCTACACCTTCGAGCCTTTTTCTTATGTTTGAATCTTCTCCCTTTATATATATATATATATATATATATATATATATATATATATATATATATATATATATATATATATATATATATATATATATATA
>Ga0214545_1008353_pt1 | contig 16573 bp, 7 predicted proteins | sample CNSS4metaG_FD_160064 | JGI IMG/M metagenome (GOLD analysis project Ga0214545, IMG submission 160064) | Root nodule microbial communities from cowpea collected in UCLA plant growth center, Los Angeles, California, USA - CNSS4 | ecosystem: Host-associated > Plants > Roots > Nodule | place: USA... | reverse complement strand
TATATATATATATATATATGAGCATTGTATGTGTTTGACGTAATTCCATGGGTTTCTTAGAAGATTTTATGGTGGTGTTATTTTAGTATATGCATTGGACTATGGATTTAGGTAAGGTGACATTCTGAAACTCTAGTGATCATTTACACTCAAATATAGTAGAATTGGTCATGTGGTGAGAGTAGGAAGATGTCATTATCTATGGTAGGATAATGACTCTAGATAATGATGGATTAACCTTGTGTGTGGTAGGGTAAAATCCATTGACAATGAGTTTAGTGTCAACTGTTTATGTGCAATTATGTGAATTATTGTAGTTTATCCATGTATGCATTATAATTTATATGTTTTAAATGGTCTTAAGATAACTCTTTTATATACTAGATTACCCTTGCACTTTGTGATCTTATGTTGTTTTCTTCTTTTTGGATAATCACCATTTTGGTGGAAGCAGATGAAGATGCATGTTTAGAGATATATCTGAAGGATGAGAAGTTTGTAGTTATAGTTGTAAGTTTGCAGCAAATGTATGAGTGATTGGTACGTTTGGTATATAGAATTTTTATGTTGGTTTGGTGTTGTTATATAAATAATATATTTCTATAATTTGCACTCTTAGAGGACTGTATTAATATACTTTTTAGTCTGTTAATCTATTTTTCAATATTATTATAAATATCTTATTTTATAACTTTTATAATACTAAAATGGGATGTTACAAATATAGTTGAGTCATTCTTTATTTTGAAATTTGGCCATTTTTTTAAATTTTATTATTCAAAAACTCTTCTACCGAAATGTATTTATAAAGACGGTAAAAATAATTTATTTTAATTAAGTGTAATTTCAATCTTTAACTTTTATTTAAAATATTAATTTTTTTCAAAATAAAGTAAGTTATTTTCCTTTCATTTCTTTAGCATACCGGATATTTTGACCTAAAGGGAAAGAAAATATAAAACAACTTCATTCTTGCTTTTTATAAATAATAACAATTGTTAATTATTTTTTTGTGTATATTTTTTTCTGAAAATATTAAATTGGTTATTTCATTTTTTTTGTCTTAATTTGATTTAGATTTTTAAAAAATTGATATAATTTGATATTTTTTATTAAATTTTTTAAAAGGGATCAGTTTTCTTTTTCAAAACTGATACTAAATTTTTGATGAAAAATCTTTAATCCACCAATTTATTTTATTAAAAATTCAATCTAAATTAAAATTAAAATAAACTAAACGATCAATTCAGATTTATAAACGAAAACATAATTACAAGAGTAATTATTCAAAGAAAAAACTTTAGAAGTGATGGATGGAACGGAAACTCTCCATCCTTTAAGATAAATAAAATTATAATATCTGTCTTGATTTCTAAATTATTTTAGCTATAAACTTCAAAATAATGATATTTATTAGAATACAGAAAACAATATATTAAAGTAATTAACGTTTGTTTTTTAGTTTTTATATAAATATTTAGTTTTGTAAAAATATACTGAAAAGTTAAATTGATTATGCATAATTTCATAACATGAAACATAAGTACTTTCTTTAAGTTGTGAATGAGTGAGTCGTCAAAATAGGAGAGCACACCATGGATGCATCAGTTGTTGTCATGAACCACCGACCTTAAAAAAGCATCAAATTCAAAGCCATGCCACCGACTGCGCTTATGCCACAAACATCTTCTTCAACTTGTCAATCATCATAACTTCCATTCATCTCCTTTCATTTTAGTTAGCTTAAAAGATCTCACTATTCTTAAAACATTAATTATATACACATGTATGCATTTTTTATTATAAATAATTAATTTAATTAAAAAATATTAAATTTAAGTAAATCATAATTTAAAAAATAAAATAATAAAATTTGTATTTTTATTTAAAAATAATTAAATTTGTAATATTATTAACGGTAACAAATTCTTATAAAAATATTACTATTATATTATTATTTTAGGATGAAATTTGAACAATAGTTAAAAGACCATGCTTAGAAGTGTGCCAAAAACTACCCAGTTGTGATCTTACGCGGTCCGTGCATGAGACGAATCCTAGAGGAAACCTCGACATAATGTGTAACTTCACTATCAAACAAATCAAATCAAGCATCATACTACCCATGAGACGGTCGTGGCTACCACCAAAGACAAAGAGCTCTAGCATTAAAAAACCGTTATTAAATGTCATGTGCCATCTCAACTTGAAGGTTGTCAAGCTAATGATCTCTTATATCAAGCTACTTTCTTGTATCGTATAGAATTAAGAATGTCAAAATAGGTATGATCCGTCAGGCCAATTCGCTAATCTAACTATAATATAGTGAGTTAGATTAAAGTTTTGAACCCGTGGGCTACAAGCGGGGTTGGATGGGTTAATCTGCCGACCCGTGAGTAATTAAACATGCACATGCAATTTTCGTTTGTTCACACTCAAAGTTAACATGTGCACCACACCACAAAGCAAGCTCAACGAAAGTGAGAGCAAGCACACATAAATCGTGACGAAGCTTACCTACCTCTCAAACCAGCATCGCGACGACGAATCCTACCCACTCCTCAGACCGGTGACGTGATGATGTGACGACAAAGAGCTTTAGCATTAAAAAAAATTTATTGAATGTTATGTGCCATCTCAACTTGAAGGGCGTCAAGCTAATGACCCCTTATATGAAGCTACCTTCTTCTATGATATAGAATATGAAGAATTCCATAATCTTTTACAAAACATGTATTGAGTATACATATGGCTCTAGCATGCTAACCTCCAGCTACAAAGAGATACAATGGCTCCACTAACATTTGGGTTATAAGGTGGCTTAGTGGTAAAGTTGGAAGGAATGGTGAGAAAAATTGTGGGTTCAACTCTTCTCACTAACACTTGAGAGTTATAAGGTTGGCTTGATGGGTTTAGAAGGGAGGATTTGAGATGTTGTGAGTTCAACTCCCCCACTAATAAATACTAACAACTAACATTGCCGATAAAAGAAAAAAAAATGACTTCACTTACCTTAATAAGTACATTGAAGCGTGTTTGGTACAAGTAAGCCTATACGTCAATAACATTGTTTAAGCATTAGGAAGACAAGTCCATCATATCTTGATATCTTTCTTGGCCTATGCAAATAACATTTTAAACTAATGAAGCCTATTGGGCTTTTGAAAGTCTAATCTCTTCTTGTATCTTTCTCAACATGCTTCTAGTAACTGGGCCTTTGATTGAGCCTATCGTTGGACCCACGTTATCATCTCCTCCCCCTTGAAGAGGATTTTTCCTCAAATCTGGAAGGTCGTTATTTGCTTTATACTTACCTGTTCAAGTAATTAAGTTAGTCATATTGAAGGTGGTATGTACTCCATATTCCTCAAACAAGATATGGCTCCTAAAACTTATACACCACATATCAATTGAATGATAAGGATGCTTGGAAGTAGGAGCATTTTAATTGGTTGCAATGGTTGCCTTATGTTGTTTCAAAATAATCTTTAAAGGATGTTCAACATAAGGTTTATTGACACTAAAAAAGAGTTCAAAAGGTTTTATGATTGACAACTCAAACCTCTTTTGTCTTACTTGATTTGCTAAATTAGTTTGTTCTTTGTACTTTACCACTTGTGAGGATGATATAAAAATAAGTACAAACTTATTAATGCAACCATTAACAATAACTTTGTTGTGGCTTTAGAGCAAGTCTTTTCCCTTTTGTATTTTCTTGCATTTCCTCTTCATCCCTTTTGATTTTCATTTGTACTTGATCCTCAACCACTTGAGATAGTGACAAAGGATGAAGTACAAAGTTTTTTTTCCTTGTATAGGAAGGTTATTGTATTAGAAATACCATTTTGTATAATTTTTCTATCAAATTTTCATGCTCTTCCTAACAAAATATGACAAGCCTCCATGAAAATTATATCACATAAAACTTTATCTTTGTATTTCCCAATGGAGAGTTGTACATGCACTTAATTTTTAAGTGTGATATCCCCATCTTCATTTAGCCAATGAAGTTTGTAAGGTTTAGGATGGGGTATTACAGCTAAATTTAGCTTCTCAACCAATCTAGTGCTATAACAATTACAACAAGATCCATTGTCCACAATGAGAGAACATGTATTTTCAAAAAATTTACATCTTGTATAAAATATGTTCTCTCTTTATGTATCATGTTGAGTACTTGGTTGGTATTGAGAAGTCTTCTCATCATACGAAGTTTTCCTTTACAAGGGTATGCATCCTCTCCCTTTGACTCTTTTGAGCTTTCATTCTCACTCTCACTAGTGTTAGGCTCTTCTTGACTACTATAGTGGTCAATGCCCCTTAAGATAATAGTCCTTTTAGTGAGAGCACTGAGCAGCTACATGGCCTCTTCCCAAACATTTGAAGTACTTAATTTCGCTGGTGCGAGTGTGTGCAAATGCTTCACCCTTACCTTTATCATTTTCCTTGGCTAGATTCTTATGGAGCTCCTCATTTTCTTTGAAATCTTATTTAACATATGAGCTAGAGTGAGATTGATCAGTTATAGAAGAATATTTTCTCAATAGTTGTTGTTCTACCTTAATACACATTTGAACCAAATGATTCAAATCTCTATAAGGTAGTAGCTCTACTCTATCTCTTATGTCAAGGTTCAACACATTCAAGAACCTATATAAAGTTATATCCTCTTTTTCAACTATACAGGCCCTCATCATGAACAACACATCTTTTGTCTATATTCCTCCACAATCATAGACCTCTGTTGAAGTCTTTGGAGTTTATCCATGAGTTCCCCAATTGTAATAGGAGGGAATGTGTCTCCTCTAAGGGCAATTTTAAGATCATTCTAATACTCAATAGTTGGACTTTAGTGTCTTAGTCTATCTTGGATCAAAGAGGTCCACCAATACATGGCATACCCTTGAAAGCTTAGGGTAGCAAAAGACACCTTCCTTTCCTCTCAGACTTGGTGGCATTCAAATAATCGTTCAACCTTCATTTCCTAGTCCAAGTAAGCTTCAATGTTATCCTTGCCATAGAAATAAGGCAAGTCTATCTTCACTTCCCTAAGGGTATGTTCTTTTCTTTGCCTCCTAATGTGAGAAGGTTGTTGGTAATATTCTCTCACCCCTAACTCTTGATTAGAGAAAGTCTCTCCAGTTCTACACTCTCTTGCCCTATGATAATATTCTCTCATTCTTTCTTCATTTCTCCTGTCCTTTTCTTCCCCTTTCGTTTTCTCTATTTCTTCTTTCCTTTTCTTCAAATCTATTTTCCTTTTCTCCATCTTTTTGTTCCATTCTTATTTGAAATTCTCTAAACTCTTCAACAAATTGTGATGGAACATTCCTTTTATTTTCAAACCCACTATCACTTTGCTTAGAAGCACGTCTTGTCATCATCTTTTAATTTCAAAAGTTCTCTTAGAATGAAAGTCATTAGTTTTTCACAAGTTTACTCCCAAGTAAGAGATGTGAGTTATAAGGACTGCTTAAGTACCAAGTTTTACCTAGCTAGAGTGTATCTTGCTACTTGCTTTGCTACTTTCACACAAAGATGTGCTCTTAAACTTAAAAGAAGTTTTCATAAAGATTTTCAAAAAGATTTTGAACTCAAAGACAAACAAATCAAACAAGCTACCACACTAAAGACAAACTCCTAAGTTTGCAAGATTTTAGAATTTGATATCTTAAACCAAGCCACTAAAAACGTGAAAGGTAAATTGGAAACTAGTTGAATTCCTAATGGTGAAGCTTATAACTTTGGCTAGCAAGACACACTCACTATCTACACCAATTACTAGGTAGTTTTAGATGCAAAAATATGGAAGAAAACCAAAGGCTCTTCCAAGACAATTGGTGCAATGGCCTTTTACAAAAGAAATGGAAATAACAAATGTTACAAGCCAAGTGTGGCCAAATATGGTGTTTAAGCTCTCTTTCTTCCCTCACTTTGAATATGGTAAGCTCCTTTGAAAGGTACTTAGCTTGGAGTTTCAATTGAATATCCACCCTCCAATATGCTACCTCCAAAGATGGGTTCAACATGGAAGACTTCTTCCTACATCACACTTCAATGTACACCAAAAAGTAGCTAAGAAAATAAAGCAATACAAAAGCTTAAACACAATAAAAGCTAAACTCAAAGCGAATATAATTGGGACAAGACAAAAGAATGTCCAAAAATTGACAAACAATAAATTTAAGGCAATTAAGAAAGCTAGCACAACAAAATGAACCAATGAATCTTAATGAAATGCACTGAATGGTTCAAGTAGAAGATGAATTTGAATCATCAAACAAGCATGTGAACACAATATCAATGGTAGAAAAAACACAAGATAAGCAAGAACAAGTATGAAACAACACGAAAATAGAAGAAGGATCAAGAACTTAGCTTAAACCGCAAGGCATGGCTTGAGTTGGCTCTAAATACCACTTAATGAGGCTCCGTGGACATGGTTGATGGAAGAAGGAGTCTCCATGGATGAGTGTGAGCGGAAGCAAGTGTTTAAGGAAGCTTGGATGGTGTAGAATTGAATGGTGGTGGTGACAACTCTAAGAGTTTCAGTCAACTTAGAGGAGGAAGGTTAAAGGAATTATAGACAAAGCTCTAGCTAAAGGTGACTCTCAAAGGACAAGGTTTGTGGAGTGATCTCAACAACATAACTTTGCATTTGTTCAAGAGTGATTTACAAAGTGGTGGAGGCATTCATTTATAGTAGAAGGCAAGCTCCAAATGCAAGCTAAATGTTATAAGAAATGAAATGCAAATGCTAGATCTAGATCTAGATCTAACTTCCTAGATCCACATTTCATGGATCACTTGCCATGTGTCCTAGTCACGCCTCCTTTGTTTAACACATGTGATAAATGTGAAACTCATGGCTAAACTAAGACACATTCTCGACTTAGACTTTTGAAATTGGGCTTGATTGGATCCAATTTCAAAAGGTAGGTGAAAAATGTTCCAAACTACTTCTAGGAATTTATTTTCAAAGCATGGCCTAAACAATAGGCCCAAATTAAATTTATTCTAATGGAAAGCATGAGCTAAACAATTGGTCCAATTTGAATATATTCTAATGGACTAAGAAAAGTCCATCATATCTTGATATCTTTTTTGCCTATGTAAATAACATTTTAAACACATGAAGCCCATTGGGATTTTGAAAGTCCGTCTTTTCTTGTATCCTTTTCAACATGCTTCTAGTGACTGGGCCTTTGATTGGGCCTATGGTTGGGCCCAAGTCATCACTTAATCCTCATTATTTTATGTTTTGTTTGTTTATTTAATGGTTCATAAACGTATATAATGTCACATGAGCCAAGTGGGAAAGTGTAAGGTTTTGTCTCATGTGAAAGGCACATGACTTGTTAATTAAAGGGACTAATAAATAAATAAATAAAATGAAGAATACAATAGTAATTGGATTATTTGATGGACCTAGCAGAATACAGATTTTGTATCTGTATATACTACTAATGTAATTGACAAGTATGTTTGTCAAAGAGTCATAGAATAGTGAGTTAAATGGAGTGAAACTATGAATCATCATTCATTTAATTCGATGCAAGAACATTGAAAATAATCTTTCATACAGAGAAAGGATTAGGATAATCTATCTTATTAAATCTCTAGAATTGTTAGAAATCACAACAACCAAAAACAAATGAAGAAACCACTAAAAAAAGCATTCCAAAACCAGCACAATGGTAGAAAATCCAATCAACTAAGGGATCACAACCAAGAAAGCACCGTCTCAAAACCATAATTCTCTTCATCTCTCTTTACATCTCATATTCTCCAGACTTTTATGATTCAAATCCATACACTAGTTTACTAAATAATCAAATTATATTTTATAAGTTTTAATGAATTAAATCACTATTAGAATTTATGTTTGCTGAATCCAATTATAGTTTTGTACTTATCTCTCTATTAATCATTATAAGAAATTCACTTATTACCAACAAGCCTCACCTATTTAAAAGTTGAAAATTTTGTTAGTATAATAGGTATGCCTAAGTGATTTAAGGCATTGGTTTGCTAAATCAACATATACTATCATGTGTTTAAATCTTATTGTCTCTTATAAAAGATATTGTTGAAAGTCTCTAATCGACTAGAGATAAAGCAAATTTACAATATATAAGTAGGTGCAAACCTCTACTTACAACCATTTTTGTGGGATTGAGTTAAGCTTAAAGTCCATTCCTAATATGGTATGAGAGTCATGAGTTATAACCTATCTTAGTAGAGTATGTTGTTTATTGGGTTTATTATTTCACCCACTACCAAGCTACTATTAAACCACCCATTAATACTCATATGTACATGCCTCAACATGAGGGGTGTGTTAGAAGTCTCATACTGACTAGAGATAAGGTCCATTTATATATATATATATATATATATATATATATGTATATATACTATGTATATTAAATCAGGTTTATTTATGAATAAAAGGAAAAAATTAAGAGTATATTTTCTAATGGAAATCTTGAATCATCTCCCATAGATCCTATGAAGGAAAAGAGAATAAGGACAAAAAGTTGTCTTGTTATCAGAGGTGAGAAGAAAGGTCGAATGTATAGGATTGGAGAGCTTGCCCATAACTTTAAATTAGGTCATAACCTCACATATAATGTAGATTCAAGTTCCTCTCATGATTCACAATAGATTGTCCATCTCAAAGAACAAGTCCAAAATTATATAGAAGATAACGAAAGGCTTAGACAACAACTGCAATCATTGGTTGTTGTTGCTCTGGCTCTTGTCTATAATGTTGTTGGTGTTGTTGTTGTTATTTTTCAAATGCACTACAAGTATTAAAGAAAGGAGGAAGAGAGAATAAGGACCGATAGTTGTCTTCTTGTTACATGAGGCAAGAAGAAAGGTTGAATGTATTAGATTAAAGAGCTTGCCCATAACTTTAAATTAGGTCATAACCTGACATATAATATAGGTTCAACTTTCTCTCATGATTCACAACAGATTGTCCATCTCAAACAACAAGTCTGAAATTATACAGAAGACAATGAAAGACTTAGACAACAATTGTTATCATTGGTTATTGTTGTCCTTTCCTTCCCTTATACTCATACTGAATTTGAAAAACAATAACAACATTATAGACAATAGCAAAAGCAACAACAACCACCAAACCAAGAACAAAATAAACATGCATAACACAAGATGAAGATCCTGATAATGCTAACTGTTAGGAACTTAAAAAACTTTGACTTTGTGTTGATTATGTTTAAACTTTGTTTACATTATGTTTTGATCACTTATTAACTTTTGGAACCTAGATTGTTTTCAATTTGATTTGTAAATGATTTCCTACTAATACCAATGAATTGAAAATAGTTAGTAATTTTACCCACGGAAATATAGTAGTGGGAAATTACTCAAGAATTACAAGTGGTAGAAAATTTAGTTACGAATGCATTGCAATGAAAAATTATCCATGAATGGTGATTCATATGTATTATCCACAGAGGTTGAGCATTGAAAATTTATCCACGGATGGTGGTATGTATGTATTTCTCACAATAGTGAACAATACAAAATTACCCACAAATGGTGGTCTATATGTATTATTAACGAGATTTGAACAATACAAAATTATTGAAGGAAGATCCGTATGTATTACCCAAAGATATTTATTTTTCATTGACAAAAAATCCATCTTAAATTTACCCACTCCAAGAATACCTACGAAACTTGTGTCATAGGTAACCCGTGGTAATTATTGATTACCTACAAATTTTTGACATTTCTTACTAATTCTATCATAGATAAATATAAATTTTTAGTTAAATTACTCTTTTGTTCCTTGTATTTGTCAAGTAGTGTCAAATTGGTCCTCTCAATTTGGTATTTAATTTTTTTAATGATTCAATTTGGTCCTTACCGTTAATTTTGACGAAACGACGTTAAAGTCAACATCATGTGTCAATTTGTGGTTTTTTAGATTTTCTTAGTTTATTTTACACATGTCACTTCATAGTTATACCACGTGTCAAAATAATTCAATTTGGTTTCTATATTTGTTTTTAGTTTTAATTTAATCCCAATTTTTGTAAATATGAAGCAATAGTGTTCCTCCTTAAATTGAGACTCAATTTACTTTTTATATAAATCTTATGATGATATTTTTACTAAAATTGATATTTTTATTAAATATTTGTAAAAATATTTTTGAACAAACTTTTTGTTTTTAGTTTTATTATTAAATAAAGTTAAACCTCAAACCTAATTTGCATAATTAACCATTTTGTCATCATATATAACGACATCAAGTGTATTATATTATACAAACTTAGTGAAGATTAAGAATAAAATAACATGTCACACATAAGTTTAGGAACTAAATTTGAAGTTCAAAACAAAACCAAAATTTAAAGTTAATTTAAAATTATTTCTAGAAATATTTTGTAAAAATGTTAATTTTAGTAAGAATATCGTCATAAAATTTGTACAAAAGGTAAATTGAGTCTCAATTTAAGGAGTGTCAATATTGCTCCATTTTTATAAATATTTGGACTAAATTAAAACTAAAAACAAATATAAGGATCAAAATTGAATATTTTTTATACATGGCACAACTGTTTAGTGACATGTGTAAAAAATAAAAAATTAGAAAACAAAATTTAAAAAAATAAAAAATTCAAAAAAACTACAAATGTTGAATGACCGTTTAATCAAACTAACGTCAAAGATCAAATTGAATAATTTAAAAAGAAAATAAAGATCAAATTAAAACAAAAAAAAATTGAAAGATCAATTTAATATTACTTAACAAATACAAGGAATGTTTTTTACGGTGTCTCTCTTGATTTACTTAGTCTATAACGTTGAAAACTACAGATTTTCTAATTCTACTGAATTGAGTTTAGAGTAATAATCAATGCTATTTTGTGAACACAACCCAGATGACATCATAATTTTTACATGTTTCTGTTTGAAATGTTAAGTAAAAATACCATTCTCTAATTAAAACCAACTAATTACTTTTAATATATATATATATATATATATATATATATAATATTTCCTCATTAAATAGCATCAAGCTAGAACCTACCTTAATTCAATAACCATACCACTGTCTGATACAAAATTTATCATTCTTTATCGTGACATACTTATAGGTGTTAAAAGTAGGTTTATCTTGATGAATGACGTTAAAAAATGGGATATAAATTGAACTCAGTTATTTTCGTTTCATTTTGTTGAGTCTGCAGGTTATATAGATCTATAAAGTAATGATCTACCCAATTTTTTGAATAGTAATTAAATTTAAAAATTTTAAAGTATTATGATGCATATGTCAAATCATTTAAGCTAAGGATTAAAATTAGTTCATTTAAAAAATATGTTTTAGATTTAGAATTTTTTTTATTATTTTAAAACAAACCAAAGTGACCAATTTAGACCTAAAATTCACATTTTTTTTTTGGGAGAAGCATACCAAGCCTTTTACACAATAGTTCGTAATAGATAGGCACTTTTTATACCATGATTGTTTGCATCTCTTTTTTAGTCCTACACTCGAATTTGAATGAATGAATGGGGAATGGTGGGTCAGAAATTGTAACCAAATAACCATACATGTTGCCTTAAGTGGTGGAGAACAGAGTCACATCACATTAAACTCAATAAATAAATGACAATAAATCCTCATCGGTGTCCAATCCAAAAGAAAAGTTCATCACTGTGTGCCACAAAACATGAATCAATGAATCAGTATAACATTTAACTACGCCATATCAATACTGGCGGTGAAAGTTGGAATTTTATGTTGCTTGTTTTTTGTTCACAATATATCTGTTGATGCTAAATCTTGGTTGATTTTTTCAAGTTGTTTAATAAAGTGTAGAGTTACCAAATGATTTTTTTTTTTTAAATTTCATAATATCCTGCAATTGAATGAAAATATCTTAGTTTATTCATGAGTATAGGCTGCTATTTCTCAGGAACCATAGCCCATTATGTACTATAGATTACGATTCACTCTTTTTTTACTACGTTTGGATATATTATGGTTCATTAGTCGTAGTTTAACATAAACAATAAATGTAGCCATATCTCTTTGTTGCACTAGTGCAAGCATATCCTGTTAAGATAAATAATGATATGATGATCAGTGTTGGTGATCGATTGAAAGGTATTATTGATGAATATTTAGACAAAGATATCATGTTAAAATAAATGGCTATACAAGTAAGATGTATCGAAAGGGAAGTGTGAATCTGAAATGACTAATACATGAGCATTAGTGCATAATCGCATTTTTACATCGCCTTATAGGTTTCGGTTATTGCAGAACCGAAGTCTATAAGGACGTTGTGGCATTTTTAAAATTTTTTGAACTTTTTTGTCTCTGGTCCCAAACTAACCGAAGTCTATAACGGCTTTTATGCTTCGGTTATCACTCAATTTTGGCCTATAACGCTTCAAAGTTCTCCAAATTTTTAAAATTGCCACTGATAGCAGACACTTTGGCCTCATGTGGAATAAGACCGAGGCCTATTCCCTTTTTATGCCTCAGTTATTAATTGAACCAAGGCCATATCCCTTATTTAAGGTCCTAAATTCGCGAATCCATCACTTTTCATCTTCGTCCCAAACTGAACGTTGTTGTTCCTCTCTACGTGAATCACCACCATTGCCTCGCCGCAAACTCCACCACCCACCACTCCACTGCGCCGCTGCTACTGTTCTGGGACGAGGGAGGCTGCTGCTACTGCTACTACTATTCAAAACCACCACTGCTTAGTGGTTTTCTTATTTTTATTTTTACATTTTTTATTTTTGAATTCTGGATCTGGTTCTGGTTCGTGAGATAGAGACATGCATGGCTATGTTAGCTAACGCTGCAATGGTGGTGGTTCGTTGTGGCAACCTGGTTTTGTTTTCGCAACAATGGCGATAGACTTCGTCCTGGGCTGCAGATCTTGTTTTCTGGTGGCCTACAGCGGCACGCCTGTTGCGTAGCGTTGGTGTTCTAGAGGTGCTTGCGGTGATCTGAGGTGGTCTGTAGTGGTCTCGTATGTCACTGGTGGAGTTGCGTTGGTTCCTTCGCATTAGGTTGTTTGCCCATGGTGGTTGTCGTTGCTGTTGTGGGGTGATGGCAGCGTTCAGGTGCAACTCCTGATTTGGTTGCGTTTGTGGGAGGTGCAGTGTTGTTTGCGTCACGGTCATGGTGGTGGGCTTGCTCGTAGTGGTGGTTGCTCCTAGTTCGCAGCCACACGTTTCTGCCTCGGTTGCAGCCAGACCCAAGGCAGAGAGATAATTTCTCTATGTGAATTATGCCTCGGTTAGGAACTGAGGCATAAATGTAACCCTTTTTTCCTCGGTAATATATGCCCCGATTCTTAAACCGAGGCTAAATGGCCAAAATACTGGGACAAATACCCTTTCCTGCACTGGTGGAGGGAGTATTTAAAGTGTGTGTTTAAATAAGTAAAAATGAGAAAGTTAAACATCATATAGTCTCCCTTAAAAAACCAATCAATAATTAATATTGTAAACAAAATATTATATAAGTAAATGAGTAATATATTAAGAAATTTCATGCGATTTGTAAAAGAAAACATTTGAAGTGAAAGTATAGTTATAAATCTTATTAATTTATGACTTTCGGACATAGTGATACTTCTTCAATTAGGTAGTTCTTTTAAGGTCAAATAAGGGGAATGTGTCGAGTGTAATTCTCTAAAATGTAGTACAACCATAATGCACTCTATTGTTTCTATTTCCACTTCCTATTACTTGTTCAAAAATATTGATATGATATATATATATATATATATATATATATATATATATATATATATATATATATATATATATATATATATATATATATATATATATTCTTTTCTTTCTTTTTAAATATCATATATTTATATGTTTCTCCTTTCTCTCCCTAACAGTCAAATAAAACTAATTTTGGAAGTTTGTTTCATCCACTACAAGAAAATGTCTTATTAGTAACCAATTTAGATACCAATTTACAAAATTGAAATTTATTGGTTATTAAAATAGTTACTAATATAAATAAAAAATTATAATTGGTCACTAAATTTGTTACTAATTAATTAGAGACCAATTTAGTAACTAAGTTATTGTGGTAGCCAAAACTTAGGTAGCTAATTTTTAGTGACCAGATTTCTTTGGTAGTCAAAACTATGGCAGCTAATTTTAAAAATCAATTTAGTGACCAATTATAAATTTTTATTCATAATAATAACTATTTTAGTAACAATATTTTTTTTTATTTTATAAACTTGTATCTAAATTAGTAATTATAGTAACTAACAACTTTTGGTCACTAAAATTAATTACTAATGAAGTATTTTCTTGTAGTGATCCTGATTTAACAAATTGGAATAATTATATCTCAAAGTTTTTATTAATCCTAGAAAATACATAAATATTAATTAGTATTACTTCACTAAAAGAAGTCTTAATTACTTCTTAAATTCTACTATTTTTTTTCTGTTTATTCAAATATTATTAATCAATTTATCTGTTCCATAATTCTTTTAAAATATTTAAGTTAGTTTCTTTTATCTAAATTGACTTAACACTATTAAAATATACTATTAGTACCTCTTTTTAACCTTCACTGATACTATCATACTGATTTGAACAATTTAAATCGTCACTATTTAATCTTTAATTGAGAAAACATTTTAAAAAGGCTAAATAATTTAAAAAAGAATGATTTCAACATACTGACAGTTTTAATAGTCACAATGATATTTTTAATTAATATTTTAAAACAAGTAATAATCATGTCAATTTATTTTATTCTATTATACATATTACGATTTAAGTTTTGTTTAATTAAATTTCAACTTTTTAAGTTTTAAAAAATATTATGTTGTTCTTATTAAATTAATCAAATTTAAATTATTGTATTTAAATATATTTATACATAACTTATTTGTAGTGTAATTTTTAATATTTAAGAATTTTCATTAATTTTTAATAATTTTCATTAATTTTTAAATATTATGTCAAGTGTTGGGTGGGTGAAAGTGAACACGAATGGTGGGGGCAAAGGTTTTCCTCGACATATTCGTAGTAGTGCCACTTTTAGGTGTAGGATGAGAAATACATAAGTGGTTTTTCTGCTTATCAATTCACATAATTTTTTTTTTCATTTTACGTGAAACAATATTTCGATGTGGATGTGGGTTATGTTGGTCATAAAGCACAACGTAAAAACTCCGTATTTACATTGAACAAAAACACCAATTTTAAAATTCCAAATTTACGTCAAACTTAGATGTAATAAAGGTAATTAAGTGTTTAGAGTATAAAGAAAACATCATAACTTATGTCGAACCAGGCACTATCTAAAGTAACTTCATATCGAATCTGGCCAAATTCAACGTATATTTATGTTGGCTAGTGAATAGTGCGACGTAAATTGTGGTCTTTTTTATTCTTACAAAAAATGATACATTTGGTTTTACGTTAAACAAGACCTAAAATACATAAAATTTCCAACACAATGTAATTTTCAATTATTCCAATAAAATATCTAATCTAACCAATAAAACAAGAAAACTAGCCTAAATTATTGTATATATGCTAGATGAGGAAAGTTGCTTATTGTTTTCTTATTTGGATGATTGTCTTTCTATGACATTGGAGATTCATCATTGAAGACTTGAAACTTTTAACTTAAATTAGTATGAAGTAATCATAAAATACATTTCGGTTTATGTTAGAAGGTCTTAGCTCTATCCAATTGTTAGTAATATATGTCCAAATGACGACTCTCATGTAATACATGTGTAGTAGCCACATTCAAATGAATAAATTATTACACTAAAATGATAACGAAGTGAAACAAACTAATTTGATGAAACTTATACATAAAATGATTATTTTGTGTATTAATAGATTTATAATCTTAGGGTATATGAATCACTGGCGGAACTTGGACTAAAATTATAGGGGGGCCAAATTAGATTTGTTATATATAATTTTTTTAGAAGAAAAACTATTCATTTTTTTCTCTTCATTTCCTCTTCTTATAACAAACCCATATAATAGTAGAATTCAAAAAAATATTACTATCATTCGCTATTATATCATAATACCAATTCATGAATACCATTTTAGATAAGTCATTCGTATCTCATCAATTTGATTTGGTGGTATTGTCAAATTTGATGTTGTTTTTCCCAGATCACGTTCTATTGAATTGTTAAATTCATTATATGTAACTCCGATAACTTTAGAGATTTGTTTTTTATTGTCTTAAATTCTTGGTTCTTATTAAATTTTTCAAGCTTAGTTAACGTAAATGTATTTCTTTTTCATCTTTATCACAAACCTTCCTCTTTGAAAAGAAGGAATCAATTTTTTTACTTTTTATCATAATCTTTCTAATATAAATTTATCACCTCTTACCTATTTAGGAAAAATAAAATTTATATTCACAAATCACAATTATCACAATGCAAAACATAACAAAACTCATACTACTTTAATTAAATAAGCAATATTGTATAAATTCAAAACTCAAAAAAAAAAAATTACCATAGGTAGCGAAAAA
>Ga0214545_1008352_pt1 | contig 16575 bp, 7 predicted proteins | sample CNSS4metaG_FD_160064 | JGI IMG/M metagenome (GOLD analysis project Ga0214545, IMG submission 160064) | Root nodule microbial communities from cowpea collected in UCLA plant growth center, Los Angeles, California, USA - CNSS4 | ecosystem: Host-associated > Plants > Roots > Nodule | place: USA... | reverse complement strand
ATATATTTTGTGTGTATATATATATATATATATATATATATATATATATGATTAATTTCAGTTTTATTGACATATTTAAGATATTATAAAATTTAATCAATTATTACTAAATAATTACTTATTAAATTGTTTAGATATTTTCATATCTCTTAATTAATTTTATACACTTTCAGATTTTGAATTTTTATATTTAGTTAGACTTGGTTTAAAAAAATCAGAACTTAATTAGATAATGGCCACCGAATTATAACAACAAAATAGTAACAATAAAAAAAAATTGAATAGCTATGTCGGAAACGCTCCATAGAAACCATATCTGAACTTCATAGTTAAGGATATGTGACATCAACCCAACTCACATAAGTAATTGACACAATTTTTAACCCAAAACTTCAAAACATTAGATTTATGGGTCGTTTTTCTTATAGTGTTTAACTTTATTAACTTTACTCAATGTGGAACTTAGACTTACACGGATTATTTTGAACTGTCTCTTACTTTCATATTTTCTTTTTAGCTTGATTTTGGTAAGGAAGTCGTTGAGAGGGCTACTTTTTAGTTGATGTCAACTAGGGTTTTCTTTTTGAAGTTGATAAAACTTACTTTTATATTTATGTTGTTAAAATAGGATTATCTTTTTTTGCTACTAATCTTTCTCTCTCAAGTCAATATTTCTTGTCCAATTTTAGGAAAACTATTTTTGACAGTCGTCAACTTGCATTTTTTTTATTGGTGCTTCTTGTGACTATTTCTTTGGGATGTCTACAATGATTACTTTCTTATCATTGCCACCAATGTTATTCTCTGTCAAAAGTTTGTTAGGATTTTTTTTCCTAATGTTGACTTGGGAAACTTTCCCTACACAATAAGTGGATTGTTTGTCAGCAATGTAGTAAAAATAACATCAATCAATGCAAACTAAATAATTGTGGTTGATATTAGTTGTAAACAATATTGACCAATGTCAGTTGAGAAAAAAGTTGTCAATGCCAATTAAAAAGCCTTGATTAACATTTATTGAAAAATAATACCAACCAAGATCAACTAAAAAAGACAATCCATAGTGATATTTTTGAAATACTAATAATTGTTTGAGATTTAAATAATTCCTTGCATTTGATGGCAAATGAAATTCTTTTCCAAACGAGAAAATTAAAATTCAGTAAATTTGAATTGTCTTATCTGGACAAAACATTTGAAAATTGAAATAATTTGAAATGAGATCAATTCAAATTGAATGTATTTAAATGTCTTAGAAATTATGAAATTCTCTATCCAAACTCAAGGTCAAGATTTAGATTGAGTTTTCCTTTTTCACATGAAACTCCCCAAAGAGGTTTTCACTAGCCTTGTTCGAGCCACTTTCTATTTAGTGATTTGTACATTTTCAATCTTAAATTTCGAAGTGCCTTATACCATCTCTTCCCTGCATAGAACTTTCTATCCTTTCCCTCGTTTTTGGATGCCTCGCAAGGGTATACTTCTTCAAAAAACATGAGGTGCATGGCAAGATTATCAAAATCTAGTTAATTTAGCCATCACTCATATTAGTTGAAAGTTTTTGGTTTCTAGATGCAATTTTCAAACAAAATGCATTCGGTAAAATTCCAGTTGAAATAGTTTTTTACTCAATTTTGAAACACTTTTACATTCGTTTTCAAAATCAAGAAAAAACAATTTGTAAATTTAGTTTAGTTTAAGCAAACTATATTGTTATGTTTGTTTATAACCTTATTGTTGTCATGACATCATTACTATCACTTTCACCACCACCTCTACCACTGCCACTATCTTTGTTACTTTCAAAGCTGCTACCATCATTACATGGAACGATGTATATAAGAGAGGAAGAAAAAACAGATACAAAAAATATGGAAGACCAAACCAAAATCATGTAAAAGAAAACAACAACCCTCCCAAAGAAAAAAGCTATAGAAATCTAAAGTCTGAGAGTTGATAACTAGTACAAAAAAAAAAATCAAAACTAATGATACAAAGCAAAAATACAAACCAAGTAAAGTCTAATATATTTTCAGTCCAATGTTAGCAAGACTGTCAACACAGCAATAGTCTTCACGGTTATATGGATGGCTTGAGTGACTTATATTTAACAATTTTTATAGTTTCTATGGTTAATATTTATTTTGTCAAATTTTTTTTTCACAGTTTTCATTTTTTTAGTTAATTTGTCACTTACAATTATTTTATGTTTCAATGTTTTTTTTTAATATTGGCAGAGTTTCCACTGGGACAAGGTAAATTGCAGCAATTTATCAAAAACTAAATCTAAAAAACTGAATCTGAAAACTCAACAAAAGCTGGGTTTAACTTTTGAAATTTTCAAAACATAAAACTGAAAATCACCCCTACAAAAGTCACAGACCAGAGTACATTATGATTGATAAGACTGAAACAGAAAAATCCTCTTCAAGTCTTAAAATGGAAAAAGAATACTAAACTTATTTGAAGATAGAATAAGATTAACTATCTACATCAGTTTTAAGCAATTTAATTACACTAACTAATTAAACTTAATTGCTCAATAATATCTTCATATCATATTTGGATCAACCGATAGGGATAGAAGAGAGGCGTCATAAATAAGAGAGAGGGTGGGAGGAATGAACAAGATCGCACGGAAAAGGCAAATCCAAATTCTGTGCATATATAGTGTAAACATAAACTCAATCTATGGTTAAAAGTATTTGAAGCAGATTTTAAGTGCTACGAAAAACTAAAAATAAACATACAACCTAACCAAACTCTCTACTTTCTAAAGAAATGACTCCTTTTTTATATATGAATTTGTTCACATATTATTGTGGAATTTAAAAAAAGAAAGAAAGAACAGCATTCTGTATTAAATTATCAAAATTTATCATACCAGTTGATGGAGGTTTGAGTTCTCCTGCAGCATATTTACCCATAACACCACTGCACCTGTTAACATACAGCAAAGTCATGGACTAAAATCAAAGATGCTCAGTGCAAACATAACAAAATAATTCAATAAATTATTATACCATGGAAAGCTGTTTGATTCTACCAAGATAAAGAAGGAGAGACTATAACCATACATAATTTACACTACTGAGAAGATAAACAAAATCATGTACCCCTGAACTAAGTTATGCTATATTCCAATACTGGAAATCCCTAATGAACATGAGTCAAATGCTTTCCTTTTCACAGTTATGAAATATGATTTTCAGCTCAATCCATGTATTTCAATTAACAATCAGGAAAAACTGCCAACAAGCTTATATTTCATCCTTTACAAGTGATATGTAATTGTTGAGAGATGAGAGACGCAAATGAAAGATTTGATCATAATTATGTAAAATAAAGCATAGTAGTTACTGGATCACAAGTTCAATAGGTGGGTCAATGGTTAATTTGCATATTTAGCCTGTATTGGCAGAGTTAGGATACCTCTGTGAGTTGGGAATCATTATTTGACTCAAGGTATGTCTGGCCCAGCCACTGGCGGAACTTCACTATGACATAGGCTCCCCAAAAATTTTTAATTTTTTATATTTGTATATATGTTAAAATTGTATTATATGTTATTATATTATTTATACTAAATTTAAAACAACTTCTCATCATCTTATTTATATACATTGATTCTTCATATATTTTTATTGTTTAAAAATTAAAATAACAATTAATTTGATGGATGTTGGTTAACAAAAGAAATTAGAATTTTGTCTCTTGACTATAAGGTTTTTGGTCATTAAGTCATCAATAAGGCATAACAATTAGAAAAAACAAAAAAAAAAAGGTAAAAAGATAAGTCCGGATATAGAGATTGGAGACCAGAGAGGTTAAAAACGCATCATCATAATATCTCTCATGAATCAAGATTAATATTCTATTATGATTTATGTGTGTTAGATTTATGATTTTCTTATTATGATATTCTTCCTTATTTAAGTTTTTCCCAAAATTAGTATGAACCCTAATTTTGATTTTGGGAGTCTTTTATAAAATTGAAATGAACCCTAATTATATTTCTTCCAAAATTAATATAATCCTAAATTATGAAATTTAGGAATTTTATTAAATTATGAAATTTATGAATTTTGTGTTTTTTGCTACATATGGTAAAATTTGATAGATGTATTATGGACTGCGTTACAACTTTCATTGCACATAATGAATAACCTTAAATTGGAACATAAATTAGAATACCCATCATGTATGATTAGGAAGATTGGGAATCGAAAAGTATGTGAATCACTCTGAAAATAGTTTAAATCGAGGAAACATTTATTTAATAAGAAAAAATAATATATATAACAAATATATAAATATAATTTGGCATCCCTGAATATTTTGTCCAAGTTCCGCGACTGGGTCCAACTTATGTTTAGATTAACTTCTTGCGACAGTTTTGTCAATCAGTACCAATAAAATTTCTGACAAAAAAAGAAAGTACCTCTGTAAGAATTATAGATCACTAGCTAGCTTTTTGAAAAGCTACAGCTAGGAGCTTTTTTCAACTTGTGTGAAGCTTGCTTTGGAAGTTCACTTCTATGACACTCAGCAACAACAAAGCCCATGTTAAAGGACCTAATTTGCTCCATAATCCCTACCAAGGTCCTTGTGTGACCTCAACAAACACATCTGCTATGGCCACTCCATCATCATCAACATCTCCCTTGCCACTGACCCTCACAAAGCCACATGTCACCTATTCATGGAGAACAACTACAACGACTATGATTGATGCAATTTCATTTTCATCAACCTCGTTAGGAAGGACCTCAGAATGAAGCCCTTTAGCCTCACCTTTGCATCATATCAGCTACTGCTTGGGTTGAAAGCAATGCCATTGTTGTAGCACAACCCGAGGCACCACAAAGGAGAAGGATTTTCGTAGGGGAATAGGAACCAAGAAGAGGAGAGATTACACAAAGAGGGATGACAACAATGGACAAAGGAGACACAAGAGCCTAAGAAGGGAGGGAGTTGTGAATGAGGATGAAGAAAATGAATCAAGGAGAATAGAAGATGATAGTGGAGCGGACAAGCATGATATAGTGGAGGCAATGGATGATGTTACTCTAGAAGGTTGTTGTTATGTGTTGGGGATTTATGCAATGGCAAGGCATTAGTTGTGCATGGGAATAAAGTGATTCTCAAAACTTCAAAGATGACTAAGGGGTTCTTTGTAATTCAAATTATCTTAAAAAAAATTAACTTATAAATAAGTTTTACAAATGCGAGCATCTTTTAACTTAAGAAAAAAATGAAAAATATTCATACAACTTTATCGTATTTCTCCATATGACCCATTCACAAGGTTTTGATGCCTCCGACAAAACCATTGTCTACTCCCATGTGTTGCAACGTTTATTGGTTCAAATATGTATCTTGGTGATCCAAAACTAAATGCTGATTTCTAGTTTCAACACGAGTGAAATGCCCTAACATAGGACAAATTTCAACTGAAGTCTTTAGGATCCAAACCCTACAATTTGAGCTGGTTGTGCCTACTATTGCCCTTACAATATTTCAAATCAACAAAAGCAACGTTGCCTTGGCTCCCAATTCTTCCCAACAAGACAAAGCACAAGGAATTTGATATTTTCTTTGTTCAGGAAACGGAGTTGAACAAACAAGTCAAGGTACCTTGTTACAACACTTTATTTCTTACTTTCTAGGAAAACATGTCATCCGCAATAAATTCACCACACAACAAATATATCTCCTTTCAATAGGAGAACTTTCCAATTAGCATTTGAATATTCGGCAGTACAAGCTTGGCCCTTATCTTCATAGACCTATAAGCTCCATACAAATTTTGATATTGAAAATGATATACCATACAAATTACAAAAATGATGTGCTCAAGTAACTATAAGTAGTTCAATTCCCAAATATTATTTTTGTATATCTTTCAATCCAAAATTAGATTCCCAGATTTGGCAAACGCTTAACTTTTCTATTCAAAAGGGAGAGAAATAGCATATCATCCTTGAACCTTTTGATTGGATTCATTCTTATATGAGGGTCTTCTTCCAATCGTAATATATCTTGTTCAAAATGTTTTTCTTCTATATTGATAATTACCTTTATTACACTGATTTTTTTCATGAAAGAGCAAATTGAAGTTTTCTAGCTGTTTATAAACTTCTATTACATGATTCAAACTCAATTTGGAAAATTTATCATGCAACTGTTCTTTGATAGTGGCACATAATACATAAACAACAAATTTCTAAGTCTCAATGTAAGTGGCATAATTTTTTAGCTAGGCTTTGATACCCTAAACAAAACAGGGTTTCGAAAAAGAATTGTTACTTCCTTAAAGTTTCCAGAGATTACTCTTCTAGATGTTGATTGGATTAATGCCATTGGCTTTAATTCAATACAACAAATGTCCTTTCTTTTTGTTCATGTTATGGCCAGTATTCTACCCTGTCCTTCTGTTATAGCACCTTTGTTCATGTTTAAAGCCTCAACCAAGGAAAGTTAAACCACCAGGTTGTCAAGTTCTAGGTTGTCAATAATCTTCTCAAGGATGGTTTGGAAGATTCACCCAAGTTTCCATGGGGTACAGGCACAGCCAGGGTGATAACTCCCTTATTCATAAAGCATTCCTATCAGGGTAAACTCACACTCCTCTATGTTTATGACATGGTCAGTGCATGTGATGATCATGACACTGAAAAAGCAGTTTTTAAGGAAGAAGCAAGCAATTCAATTTGAAATGAAGGAGCTGGGAACTTAGGTACTTTCTTTGGATAGAGGTTGTCCATTCCAAAAAAAGGTATCTTTGTCTCTCAAAGAAAGTATATACTTGATCTCGTGAAGGAATATGAAAATTGGGTGCAAAACATTTGGAATTCCCATTAAAAAAGGAACCACAAGATTGGAAGAAAGAAGAAATCCCGACAAATAGATTTGAGACTTTTCATAGAAAACCATATGATTTGTTTCATTGATTCTGAAAGTAAAAGGTGAAGTTACAAAGTATTGACTCGTGTATTTATAGGGTCAAGCTAAATAAGCTAGCTAATAGACAGGTTAAGATTCAACTATTGCGAACAAATTGGTTAAGGTCAAGCTATCACAAACTTCTTACAATTATACAAACAAAAGGAAATTACACAACATAGACCCTTTTGTTGGATGCTAATACACCCAATCAAGTATACTCGATTAAGACTCACCCAACAAGCCCATGGTGGGTGAGAGCTAGACCAGGATAAGGGATCATACACTTTGAGCTTGGACCTCATTATATCAAACTGGGTTGGAAAGATAGCTTTAATCAAAATTTCTTTAAAAAATAATAAATAAAATAACAGGTCAAGCTCCTCGTCTGGTACAATCATGGAGGACTAGATTATGAGCAGGAGAGACAACACTCACATTGTCAAAGTGAATGATAGGAACAACATGCATCACTCCAAGTTTAGCCAGCAAGGATTGAGCCAAGATACTTTTGCAATAGCAAGCACAAGGTTGTGGTATTCAACCTATGTTTTGGACCACACTACAACTGATTGATTCTAGGACCGCTAGATTACTTAGTCTAATACCAACAGTAGAGAAGACTCAATAACAAAGACTGGTGGGAAAGATCATCTATTTATCTCACTAGCCTAAACATTGCTCGTGCTATGAGTGTGGTAGGCTATGCATGATTCCCAAAAGAGACCTGTGGGCAGAAAATAGAATCCGCTAATATTTTAAAGTCAGTACAATAGAACTGTTATTCACAAGGTACACTATCCATCAAAGGTATAGAAATGCAACCTGTCAGGTCAATTGTTGATTGAAAATCACCTCAAGGTATCGCATATTCTTTTTGGAGAAAATTTGCTGAAACTAGTAAAAATGAAAAAAAATGTAGTTGTTTGATCTAATACTAAAGTGGCGTTGACCTATGGCACACAATATATTTGAGATGTTATGGGTGAAAATCATTCTAGGTGACTTTAAGTATGAGACTATTCTATGATAATAATTTGGTTATGACCTTACAATCCAATACAGCACGACAGAACTAAGCGTGTAGAAATTGACCAGCACTTCATCAAAGAGACATTGGAAAGTAGCCTTATAGACAACACCCACACCCATGAGAACTCCGATTGGTAAATTTATTCACCAAAATTCTCCCCATCACAAGATTCTGTGAACTAACTAGCAAGTTGAGAATGGTAGATATCATTCAACGACTTAAGCAGGAGCAGCAAATATGTTTGTAGTAAACATCTTCGGTATTATTAGAATAGATAAGTATCTCATGTTTTTAATATTATTCATATGTTCCTTTTTATGTTAGTTTCCCTATTTCCCTAAGAAGGCCTATAATAGGGGACTAGAGCTCGTGTTACAAACACAAAATATATTCAATAATTCCTTCTTTTTTTCAAGTGGTAATAACCAAACTTCAAAATCTAATAAACCATGGTTTGAAAGTGAATCGGACCACAATTAGTATCTTCATTTGGTTCTTGAAATTGTGAACCATGAGATATGGTTGAGTTTGAGGTCAAACCTTAAACTGAAACATGAAACCCTTAGGACGTGCAAGTAAAGTTAAAACATACATGCATACATAATTAACCACATCTGGCCAAATAAATTGATAGAGATAAACTATTTATTACTTACTAAGAACAAATTACTAAGAAATACTCACCATCGGAAATAGTCACTTCTAATGCCTACTGGTGAAGCCAACAATATATCAGTAATCCAGGGAGACAATGGCCTTATAGGTTTCTTCTCCTGATGTGTCAAAGAATTATGCACAGATTTCCCATTAATAGGTTCACTAGTTGTAGCATGACTGCCACTACTGCTTCTTTCTGTTTCACCATATTGTCTTTCCATTTTGTAAATAGGTCGATTATAATGAGTTAAAATACGCAAAATTTCACCACAAGCCAGAGCCCATTGTTCTGAGTATTCATTCTGCAAAATAATACACAAAATGAAAATAATAGAGAACCACTTTGAAAAAACTGAACTCAGATAGATAGTTGCTATATTAAATCAATCTCAAAGATGAAAAACTCAAAGCAAGAGACTTCTTTTCTTTCATAGGGATTAGCTAAATGCCTGATTTATTTATTTCTTACTGATTCTACTAAAATTTCTCTACAAAGTTTACTTGAGTAGATTTCCACATATTTGAATAACTGATTTACTTGCTGTTTTATTTCATAATAGAAAGATTTGAATGGTTTTAAATCAGTCATGTGTTAAGCAAAGTTTCCATGTATAATGTTAAAGATGAGGCATTCAGTCAAATTTGATACTTTGCTATGAAACAGGGGATTATACTTATACCTCAATTTTTGGGCAGACTGAAGATATGAAAGAAGCAAATGGAGGACTAGCCTTATCATAGACTAGTGTCCCATCAATAATACATGAAATAATTGGAAGCACAACGGCATGTCCATGCTCTGGATGATGAAGGACAAATGTGGCTGGATGAAATGTAAAATATAAAGTTATTTCACATAAGATAAAAATAAATGTGGTAACAACATATATGTTGAGCCAAACATAAGTAAAACTAACATGCAAAAAAGCATAAATACCCAAAACATCATCAAAGAGAAGAATTTCCTTGGACGGATAGCGGTTACGGATCAACTGCCAAAATAATATAGAACAGGGTGAATGGCATTTGATAAAAATCATTGGCTTCTCATGTAAAATAATAATAGTAATAATAATAACAACAATAACAATAATATAAAAAACAATTTATATAGATTGTTTTTGTTCCAGTTCACAAGGCTCATCAGTAAATATGGGAGCATTTATCATACCTCGGCAATATCGTCAGTAAATTGTTCGGATGTAAACTGAATGAAGTATTCAACATATGCAGCAATTTGATCCTAGGAAAAGCAGAAATGATAAGACAAAAACAAACAAAATGGAACAACAATAAGCTTTCAATATAGCAGAACTAAAGATGAAAAAATGTTTACAATCCACATATTTGATTGACAAACAACTACTCTCAGCCTTACAATTTACCAAAAGACTGCTGATTTTTCACTATTAAAATAACACTGAAGAGATTTCAATTTATTACATGTATCATAAAACACTGAATTTTGTATACAAAGACGGGCATTTAACATGGTTATTTAGCAAACTTCTGTAAAGCTACGTAGGGAAAAGATTACAAATCAATTGATTATATCATCCCATCCAAGGCAATTTTTATCAGGGGATTTTTTATCAATAGAAGAAATATCATCAGGCCTCAAAGAAATTTAGAAACACACACATACAGAGTAGTTGCACATCAAGTGAAAAGCTCTCCAGCCTATCTAAAGTCCAGTAAGGAGACAATTCAGAAATAATTGGCTACGATAGCAAAACATACCATTTAAATGATGCAACTGGAAAAAATATACTTAAGTTTGACACTGGTCTAAATTTAAGCATTCTGCATTCCAATGCAGAATCTTGTCTCCACTAGCCATTACTACTCGAAACTCCCACCAAAACCTTTGAAATGACATACAAGAAAGTTCTCTAAATTTTCAGGATATTCAACAGTTCCCAAAAGTACCAGAGAATCAAAAAAATCAAAAGGCTAGAACGTTAAATTTAAATAGCTGCTAGTCTCATCGGGGGCTGTGCGTATGCTGATTCATGCAAAGGCTACAGTACAAAGATGCATCCCTTGATACTATTCCATTCATGAACCAATTATCTCTCGACAACTCATACTGCATTCCCAACACACAGAAGTGCCCTTTGCGTTTGGATAATGCATGGCCCCACTAACATTGCACTGAAATTCAACTTTTACATTGGGAGAATGATAGCAGCAAGGATCAAACTCTAGACCAATTGGTTGTGAGGACTCCAACAACAGTAAGTAGACATATAGAAATTTCATTTATTAACTTCTGAAGTCCAAAAAGCTTTATTCCAAACGTTGAAACATTAAACAAAATATTATAATTTATCATTATTCTAATCATAATTCATAAAAGAGAGCAACTGACATTCAATGACTAAAGTTATAGTTTACTTTGAGAAAAGAACATTACAGAAGAAAGGGCTTGGGGAGGGGGAATCAAGAGTGAAATGACACCTTTCTTTGTTGACCATCTGGCGGGGGAGGCCAGAACAATGAGGAGAATTGAAGACGGTCAGTCCACTTTTCACTGGGAGCAGCCATTGAAGAAGAAGAAGACATCTATCTACTTTCAAGGTATCGTTTCCTTCTACCTCTGACAATTAAAAGCGTTATCCAAATTCCAGCCAAAACATGCTACCAATCAAGAATTAAAATATCGTAATTCACCATTCCCTGTTCACCATGGCCAGATACTTTTTACCTTAGTAATCAATCCATCACCAATATCCATCAAAACAAAACAATTTTCACAAAAAACTTTACTTTCGACAGAGAGCAAGCCAATAGGAAGACAGCCAAATTCATCTCGAGATAACAGTATATACTTAGCACGACAACTAGTGCTCTATGCTGCTAGAACATGTATACTTTTCAAAATTACTGATAATTTCTAAGTTCTTTTCACTCTAACACCACTATAAAATATCCAAACTATTTCCCAAATAATGAAAATCAGAAACACAGATAAATCTGAAAAAAAAAAAACTGACAAAACAGAGCAAAATCAAAATAAAAAGAAATAATAAAACAAAAATAGTAGTGAGAATAAAACTTTGTACGAGAAAATATGGAATTTCCCTCCACACCACAGAGGTCGGCTAAGATTCAAAAGCTAGTACAAATTAAAATAAAAAATAAAAAATAAAAAATAAGCCCCTTAAATATCTAACAACTCAGATTCACCATACAAAATTTTCTTAAAAAGAAAAAAAAAAGGTAAGAGAGAGAGCCGATGAAATCCAGTCTAGAAATTAACACAAACACCATGAACAAACCAGGAAGGCATGAAAATGATTACATCAGTTAAATAAAAATAAAACAAAAAAATCAGCAAAAAAATGTACCCGAGTCCTTCTGTGTGCATAAGCAATTATTTCAGGAAGTAAACATGGCGATTGCAAAGATGAAACGATGGAGGTGAAAAAATGGGAAATTGTGAAGTTTTATGAAATGGAAATATTTAAGAGGTGGTGGTTCAAGGTGGAAAGCAGAGTGAGAGAAAGAGAGAGAAAGGGTAAACAAACACAACTGGGAGAGAGAAAGAAGGAGAAGATCTTTAGGAGCTCTGAGAAGCCTAGATTGAATGCATACGTGGCAATGATATTTTCCTCTCACCTCACACCCTGTGTCACGTCATGTTACTCTGCACATTCATCTTCATGTATCCACATCCATGTTCGCCCATCATCATTGCACATATACATACATACATTCACCTTGCCCTTATTTGTAATTACACCTATTGCTTTCGGTTAAATTTATTTGCATCTCCTACAGTTATATTAAATAACTCACTTTAAATAAATTCTTTAAATTTCTGCAGGTTCATATTGTTATAATCTGTGATTTGAATTTGACATAAGTAACATGTAAAATAAAGCTAATTAGTTAATTAATAAAAATGAAAATTCTATTTTCAAATTATATGTAGATATAATACAAAACTGAGTAATATTGACACTATATAAACTAATAATATAAATAAATATATTATAAGTAAAATAAATACTACTAATGTAAGTTAATAGCAAAAAATATATGTATATTTATTATTATTAGTAAGCAAAAAATATTATTATATACAAATAAATAATAACTTATTTTTTAACACTGTATATTTTAATTACAATTAAATTACTCTATTTCGAATATTCTTCTTTATTATAAGATTGTGTTGTTTAAGTCGTCGCAACAATTTCTATTGTATTGACTAAAACTATAATTTGTGAATCTCAAAGGCTCATTTTTATTTTTATTTTTTTAAATTGGGAGACCAAAATTGAATCTATTCCAAATCTTAAAATTAAAAATGTAATTTATATGTATTAATATTAATTTTAACATGTGTGAATTATGTTTCATCGTTTCTCTCCGTTAGTATTAATTTAAATTTTATTGGTTTATATTATTTATTTTGAGCTTATCATTAAAAATATTATTTAAGTTAAATATGACTATGCATAATTTTTAATTATGCATATTAAATATGTTTATTAACAATTATTTTTTTAAGAATCTAAATAAACAATTTACAAAGAAAACTAGTAAAAGAGATCCAAAATATAAGTAATTTATTTTCCTTAAAATCACATATATATATATATATATATATATATATATATATATTTGCACTTACTGTTAGGCTATCATGTATAGTGTATTATATTTTCTTTGTGCAAAATTACATGTTATTAAGAGTAGTTCACACAACAAACATGCATTGGGTGAGCTAATACATTAAAACCATCAATGTCTTATACTAAACATATGACATGTTTTCACCCTAGTTTTTCTGTGTACGTGAAAAGAAAAGCGAGTAAAATTTACGTTTGTTTCGAGTGATGAGAACTAATTTGTGAACATCGAAACGTAGATGATAGATGTGTCTTCTTTCTTTGAATGAAGAGAAATAAAAAATAATAATAATAATAATAATAATAATATAAGTTAGATATAGACACAATTTATTTTAACTTATATTTATATCAATCACATTACATTTTATCATAATTTCATCATATTTACTTTTTTTATTTTAAATAATGTCTTACATAATATAATATACACTAATTACATTTTATTTTAAACCACTTTTATATCAAAAGATAAAATGATAATCATTTAATTTCATTGATTAAAATATTTTATGTAAATTTTCAAACCTATTACATCATTTATTGATTTTTATAAATAATGTTCTAATTTTTTTTTTCATTTATCACCGTCTTTCTCTTAATAAAAATAACATATATTTTCCCTTAAATGCACTTTCCAAATCCACTTCTAAAAAATAATGTACAATATAAAACACCTTTACAAATCCACTCCCAAAAATAATGTAGAGTTGACCGGACCTTCTCGTTATTTATTGTTTTATTTAGATAATTAAGTTATCAATAAAACTATGGTAATTTATTTCTTCGTCATCATCATTTCAACAAAATTACATATTTTATAACTGTTTGAATTAAAGTTTAAAAAAAAAAATAGCTTAAGAAAATGTTAACTTATTGACAAAAGACTCAAATTCAAAAATAATAACACATCATTATACATTTTAAATTCTTTACTATAGCACAAATTAGTTTAACCATTAATATATCATTAGCAAGGTTTATAACCACCTCAAGCAATATCATACCAAAAAGAAAATAATTGAAAATATGCAAAAAAATTAAAATTACTTTTAAACAAGAGCTGATGGAATCATATGACAATCTCTAATATTTTATACAAAATGGTTTTTAACCAAGAAAACATAACCTATATAATAAAAAATTAAAAGAATGAATTGTGAGAAAATTATAGATTTTATAAAATGAGAATTTAGAATTATAATTTATACCTGTGAAAACACTCACGTTTCTTTTTATAATTTTACTGTAAATAATTTTTTTTCTATTTTATAGGTAGTTTTGTAATTAAAAAAATAGTTAAGTTTATAAAAGCAGTCAAATAAAAAAAATTATTAAATGTAAATAAACAATTAGTTCAAGAGTAAAATTAATAAAATAAATATTTTAATTTAAAAAAAATCTTATTTAAAGAATAAAATGAAAATTAAATGTGAACATTATGATAGAAAATTCATACAAAATCATTATTATTAAATTAAATATAAATATTTTTTATAATTTTACTGTAAATAATTTTTATTTATTTTATAGGTAGTTTTATAATTAAAAAATAGTTAAGTTTATAAAAGCAGTCAAATAAAAAAAATTATTAAATTTAAATAAACAATTAGTTCAAGAGTAAAATTAATAAAATAAATATTTTTATTTAAAAATTAATAATTTCTTATTTAAAGAATAAAAATGAAAATTAAATGTGAACATTATGATAGAAAATTCATAGGCATAGACATTAAATATATCTTAAATCATCCACACTTTTCTTTTAAAGAGACGTGAATCTTAATATTTCAACTTTATTAGTTTAAGTGAGGTTGATATTGTTTTATTTAATCTTAATATATAATATGAATGAAAATATTATATATATATATATATATATATATATATTAAAAAATAATTAATAATTAATTTTAGTGATTAAAAGTTATTAATTATTATAGTGATTAATTTAAATATAAATTTATAAAATAAAAATATATATTGGTTATAAAAATAATCATTGTTATAAATAAAAAAATATAATTAGTCTCTAAATTAGTCATTAATTAATTTGAGATTAATTTATAAACTCGTTATTTTGGTAACAAAAACTATGTCTCTAACTTAAAGTGATATGAATTTGAGGACAAACTCTCTTTGATAACAAGGATATGATAATAGGATATCTCTTTAATTTCAAGTGATACGAATTTGACAAGACAATTTTTCTTAAAAAAGGAGGGTATGGTAAAACATTATCTTCTATCATATATAAGTAACATGAGGAGAAACATTTACAATTCAAGATATTTGTGACAATGTCAAATATTGAAACACGCCTCCTTAAAGTTTATAACATTTCATGAATGAGGAACTTAAAGAACACTAATATCATAAGCACAATTGAAAAATAATTTATGAAATTAAGTAAATTATAATTTAATTTTAAGTTTGCAAAATATTAAATGTTTGGACGAACTAGTTTGTGTTTGCTGGATGAGCGGGCCTCGCCAGCGGGCCTCGCTAGACGAAAGTTTGTGTTTGTAATTTTTGTTTTTTGTTATTTTTATGTGTTTTTTATTATCTTGTATAGATTTTAGGTATTCTTAAACTTTAATTTATAAACTAATTCCATTATAAAAGCCAAAATCTTGATAGTTCATGTTTAGTAACCAAATTGTAAATTGATATATTTTGTTGGTAGCGAAAACTCGATAACTAATTTTGATAAACTAATTTAAAAATTAATTATAATTTTTATTCATAATAGTAATTATTTGTCTTTATCTAAAATTGATTGTTAATAGAAATTTTCTTGTCATGATATTACAATACTGCTTTATCATTTGTTGAAATTATATATATATATATATATATATATATATATATATATATATATATATATATATATATATATATATCTCACGATTGTAGAAGTGATGGTGGATCTTACATGATTCAATCCCTACACTTCATAGTCTGTTAAACTCTACTTTATTATTTTTGCATGTCAATTTATCGTCACATCATCAGCACCGTGTAGACGTTTTAACATTAGATGGTAGGGAAAACTTGATCGTAAAATGATAATAATCGAAAAAGGTTTAATTACTTATTTTTTATCTTCACATTTATTTTTCCGAATTTAGTATTTTTATTAATAAAACCTTTAATCAGATTAATTTATTTGAAAAATGTAAAAATATAGTTTTTGTAGATATTAAATGAAGTCCCTTAATTAATAAAATTAGCAACTTGATCATTATATATATATATATATATATATATATATATATATATATATATATATATATATAT